>ENA-OQEX01000140-OQEX01000140.1-human-gut-metagenome-genome-assembly--contig:-NODE-140-length-43252-cov-8.758586_pt1 | contig 43252 bp, 52 predicted proteins | sample MGYA00242802_ERZ504649 | MGnify/ENA primary metagenome ERZ504649 (study PRJEB26092, sample SAMD00036194) | human gut metagenome | host: Homo sapiens | study: EMG produced TPA metagenomics assembly of...
GTCACGCTGTAAGGGAGGAACAGGATTATGAATATTGTATCTGCTGTTATCCTGTGTACCATCGTGGGCGAGTCGGCGCGATCGTTCTGGTCGCAGCGTCCAAGTTCATGGCGGTGGAGGAAGACCCCCGCATTGAAGAAGTTACCAACTGCCTTGCCGGTGCAAACTGCGGCGGCTGCGGCTACGCAGGCTGTGCGGACTACGCAAAGGCTGTGGTCATGGACGGCGTGCCCTGCGACAAGTGCGCACCCGGCGGCCCCAAGGCTGCCGCTGCCATTGCCAAGATCATGGGCGGCACGGCCAGCGCTGTGGAAAAGAAGGCGGTTGTCCAGTGTCAGGGCAATTCCGAGCACTGCAAGCCTGCTTATGATTACAAGGGCATCCAGACCTGTGCAGCCGCTGCTGCACTGTACGGCGGCCCCAAGACCTGCTCCTTTGCCTGCATTGGTCTGGGCGACTGCACCAAGGTGTGTAAGTTCGATGCCATCCACATTGTGGACGGCGTTGCCAAGGTGGACAAGGACAAGTGCACCGGCTGCGGTGCCTGCGCAAACATCTGCCCCAAGCAGGTCATCATGATCGACGTGGGCGGCCCGCGCAAGCCGGTGGTCATGTGCTCCAACAAGGACAAGGGTCCTGTGGCCATGAAGGCCTGCACCACCTCCTGCATTGCCTGCGGTATGTGCGAGCGCACCTGTAAGTTCGACGCTATCCACGTGGTGGACGGCGTGGCCCGCATCGACTATGACAAGTGCAAGGGCTGCGGCATGTGTGCCCAGAAGTGCCCCAAGCACATCATCCTCTTCCCGCTGAAGGATGACCCCAATCCCCCGAAGCCCGTGGTGAAGCCCGCCGCTCCCGCTGCTGCCCCCGCAGCAAAGCCGGAAGCCAAGCTGAGGCAAAGCCCGAGACCAAGGCAGAGTAAACTGTAAACCAAAGCCCGCCGTGCAGCGATGCCCGGCGGGCTTTTTGCAACTTTTTGTAAGAAAATCCGGTTGCAATGATGCGGAATTATGGTTAAATAGAAGGAGGATATTTTCACAGAAAGAGGACGATTATGGAACAACAGTCTGCACGCCTGCGGAATACAGGCTTTCTTACTTTCTTCTTCAGTGGCATCTGTGCCATCAGTGCGGGCGTGGTGGTCAGCCTGCTGCAGGAGCGCTACGGCTTTGCCTACGGCACGACCGGCACCCTGCTCTCACTTATGAGTGTGGGTAATCTGCTGGCAGGCCTGCTCATCGGTATGCTGCCCAGTGTACTGGGCATGAAGCCCAGTGTGCTGCTGCTCACCATCGGCTATGCGGTGGGCTACGGCATCATGGGCCTGACCGGTGTAGAGATCCTGCTGGCAGTGGCTTTCTTTGTGGTGGGCATTGCCAAGGGCAGTGTTATCAACACCTGCACCATTCTGGTCAGCGATCACTCTGCCGACCGCACCCGCGGCATGAACCTGATGCACAGCTGCTACGCCTGCGGTGCGCTGCTGTGCCCCTTCCTCATTGCGGCAGCGGCGAAGGTGAGCACTGAGCTGGCGGTGTTCCTGCTGGCGGCACTGGGACTTGTGCTGTGGCTGGTATATGCCTTTACCCCGCTGGGCGGCGGCAGGGCCAAGAATGCCAAGGAAAAGCAGGCCATTGACTGGAGCTTTCTGCGTTCGGCACGGTTCTGGATGCTGACAGGCCTTTTGTTCTTCCAGAACGCTGCAGAGCAGAGCGTCAACGGCTGGATGGTCACTTACTTCAAGGGCAGCGGCATCATTGTGGGCACACTGGCGGCTTACACCGTCACGGTCATGTGGGGTGCCACGCTGGTGGCCCGTCTGCTGATCGCATTCGTGTTCCCGTTCAAGAACCCGCGCAAGGCCATGGTGGGCATGAGCGTGCTGTGTACGATCTTTTATGTGCTGCTGGTCATGGCCCACACGCAGGGCATGGCCATCGTGCTGCTGTTTGCGTTTGCGTTCTCCATGGCGGGCCTGAACCCCACCGCTGTGGCCAGCGCGGGCCGCATGACCAGCGTGACCAGCATGGGCATCATGCTGCCGGTGGCATCCAGCGGTGCCATCCTCATGCCGTGGATCATTGGCATCGTAGCCGAAAAGGCTGGCCTTGCCGCCGGTATGGCTTCCAACATCGTGCCCTGCGTGGGGCTGATTATTTTCACCCTGCTGGTAGCTAGATTGCCGGAGGAATAAACCCTCTCGGGGGAGCTGGCATTGCGCAGCAATGACTGAGAGGGTTATTTCTCAATGCCTCTGGCCTTCGCGCTGAACTCGCACCCGCAGTAATCCTGCCGGTACAGGCCGTATTCCTCCGAAAGCTGCAGGCTGCGCAGATAGCCGTTGTGCTTTTTGAAGTCTGAGGGCAGATGCTTTACGCCAAATTCCGCTTCCAGCTCCTGCCCGATAGCGTTGATGCGCTTGGCATCTTTATGCGGGCTGATGGACAGCGTGGTGGTGAACCAGTCGAAGCCGTTCTCACTGGCGTATTGCGCCGCCCGGCGCATCCGCAGCCGGTAGCAGATCGTGCACCGGCTGCCCCGCTCCGGCTCGTTTTCAAGGCCGGTGACAGCAGAGTAGAACTCCTGCGGGTCGTAGTGGTCCTCCACCACGGTCACGCCCAGAGGATGGGCTGCTGCCACGAACTTCTTCAGCTCTTCGCCGCGGCGGTAGTATTCCTCTGCAGGCCATGTGTTGGGGTTATAGTAAAGCACTGTGATCTCAAAATACTGGCACAGCTGTTCCAGCACTGCGCTGGAGCAGGGGCCGCAGCAGGCGTGGAGCAAAAGGCGCGGCCGGGTGCCGTCCAGCGTTTTGAGCACGGCATCCATCTGCTGTGCAAAATTCAATTGAGTTGCCATTTTTATCATCCTTTGCTATACTGATTGAGAAAATTCCTTAAAAAGCTCGCCCTTTCGGGGGAGCTGGCATTGCACAGCAATGACTGAGAGGGTTTACTTTCTTATTATAACATATTCCGCTTGAAAATACAGGAGGCACCATGACACAGGAAAAGATTGCCCGCATCAACGAGCTGGCAAAAAAGAGCAAGACCACCGGCCTGACCGAGGCCGAAAAGGCAGAGCAGCAGGCCCTGCGCCGCGAGTACATCGATGATATGAAGGCCAGCCTGCGCGCACAGCTGGCCAACACCTCCATTCAGGAGCCGGACGGCACCATCCACAAGGTGACTCGCCGTGCCGACCTTGAGAACCCCCGCAGCTGAACGCACAATTTTGCGCACACTTTTTGGAGGAAAACGCAGCCCAAAGCTGTGTTTTCCTCTTTTTTGCACGGCGATCTGTGCTATACTATACTTGCATTGGTATGTGCTTTGTGTATGCCTGCTGATGTGGTTTCCCAAGGTGGCGTATCCCGGGCAAGGTGCACGGAAAAGGCTGTCTTTTGAAAAAATGATAAAGAGGTCATTTATTATGCTTACTGCAATTACGGGTATCAACTGGGGCGATGAAGCAAGGGCCGCATGGTCGACCTCATCAGCCAGGAGTATGACATCGTTGCACGTTATCAGGCGGCAACAACGCCGGTCACACGGTCAAGAACGAGCGCGGCAAGTTCGTGCTGAATCTGCTGCCCTCCGGCATCCTGCGTCCGAACGTGGTCTGCGTTATGGGCAACGGCATGGTCATCGACCGCATCATCTGGACGGCGAGATCAACAAGCTGCGGGAGCAGGGCGTTGAGATCAGCCCGGCAAACCTGAAGATCTCCGACCGTGCAACCATCACCATGCCCTACCATGTGGAGCAGGACGGTCTGGAAGAAGCACGTCTGTCCAAGACCGGCGCACAGTTCGGCTCCACCAAGCGCGGCATTGCCTACGCTTACGGCGACAAGTACATGAAGAAGACCCTGCGCATGGGCGACCTGCTGCATCTGGACGACGCTGTGAAGAAGCGCCTGGTCACCATGGTAGATTCCAAGAATCTGGTCATGGAGGCAGCTACAACGCAGCTCCCATCAGCGTGGATGAGATGTGGGCATGGCTCGAAAAGTATGCCGCCATCTTCAAGGATTACATCTGCGATGTGGGCCAGTATCTGCCGATGCAGACGCTGCAGGCAAGAAGGTCCTGTTCGAGGCTCAGCTGGGCGCTCTGCGCGACATCGATTTCGGCATTTACCCCTATACCACCTCTTCCAACGTCATCGGTGCTTACGCTCCCATCGGCGCAGGCATCCCGGGCCACAAGCTGCACAACTCCATCGGCGTGATGAAGGCTTACTCCTCCTGCGTGGGTGACGGCCCCTTCACTGCCGAGCTGGCTATGACCGAAGAGGAAAAGCACGACCTGCGTGAGGCTGGCCACGAGTACGGTGCAGCCACCGGCCGTCCCCGCCGCGTTGGCCCCATCGATCTGGTGGCAAGCCGCTACGGCGTGTTCTGCCAGGGCTGCGATGAAGTTGCTCTGACCCTGCTGGACGTGCTGGACTACATGGAAAAGATCCCCATGGTCACTGCCTACAAGCTGACCGATGGCAGCACCACCACCCGCTTCCCCATGGGCGAAGCTCTGGACACCGCACAGCCCGTGGTGGAGTACCTGCCCGGCTGGCACTGTGATATCACCGCAGCCCGCAAGTGGGAAGACCTGCCCAAGGAAGCACGCGATTACGTGGAATATCTGGAAAAGGCTGTCGGCTGCAAGATCACCTACATCTCTGTGGGTGCCGAGCGTGAGGCTTATATCCACCACGTATGATCCCCTGCAAAGCTCCTGAATGATTCAGAAAAGGAAGCGTCACAGATGTTTGATATCATTACCGACAGCGCATGCGACCTGACGCTGGACACTGCCAAACAGCTCCAAATCGAGGTCGTGCCCTTCTATGTCTCGCTGGACGGCGAGCACTACCGCAAAGAAGGCAAGGAGATCGCCGTGCGGGACTTCTACCAGTTCATGGTGGACAACCCTTCGGCCTACCCCAAAACCAGCCTTGCTCCATTGAGGACTTTGAGCAGGCATTCCGTGCCCATGCTGCTGCTGGCCGGGATGTGCTGTGTCTGGTGTTCACCAGCAAGATGAGCGGCTGTGTGGGCAGCGCCCGCAATGCCCGGGATCTGGTGCTGGAAGATTTCCCCGATGCCCGCATTGAGGTCATTGACAGCGCGGCGGCTACCGTTACCGAGTCCACCATGGTGGAAAACGCCGTGGCCATGCGGGACGCAGGCTGCACGCTGGACGAGACTGTGACATGGCTGGAAGCAGAGAAAGCTACCAACAGATCTTCTTCACGGTAGGCAATCTGGACTATCTCATCAAGGGCGGCCGCATTGGCAAGGTGACGGGCCGTGCAGCCAACATGCTGGGCATCAAGCCGATGATCCTGTTCAAGGATGGCGAGATCTTCTCCGGCGGCGTGGCCCGCGGCCGACAGAAGAGCTTTGAAAAAGCGCTGGAACAGCTGATGAACTATCTGGATGCCCACGGCGGCACCCCGGACGACTACCGCATCACCGTAGGCTACGGCTACGACGAAGAGGAAGGCAAGCGCCTGTGGATGCAGACCCGCGCGGCCCTGCGTGCAAAGTACCCCGGCGCTCAGTGCGAAGTGGGCCTGCTGCAGATCGGCTGCACCATTGCCGTGCACACCGGCCCCTATGCGCTGGGCATGGGCGTGATGCGCCGCTGGAAGAAACAGGGCTGAGATCACATTATATGAATTTTTGAACTCCAGAAAATCTATGGATTTTTGGGGTTCTTTTTTTAGAGCAATGCTTCCCATACAGAGCGTATTCGAGTGGAACAGATTTCTTGACTTTTATGCAATTCTTCTCCACCGGATAAGTTCTCTTTTGCGTGCCAAAAGAGAACCAGAAAGGACGGCGGTGCCCGCAGGGCATGAAAGCCCAGTGGGGCTTTTAAGCGCAGACCGGTTTGCAAAGCAAATGCCGCGTGTTCAGCGCGGCAAGGTCTCCGCTACTTTCGAGGCGCGGGAGGCGGCGGGTTGCGGCTCCCTGCGTCTGCTTCGTGCCTTGCGCGGCACTCGCATCCTGCAGGCCGCTGCCCCAACAGCTCCTCCCTGTTTCGGCCGCTGGCCGCGGTCGTCGCCGTTGCGAATTAAGGGCTGCTCGCCCTTAATAATCCCAAAGCAGATGGGCTCCATACAAAAAATCCAAGTCGCTGCGCTAGAGGATTTTTGTGTTGCGCCGATTTTAAGTCGCTTACGCGACGAACGGTATGGCAAGGCTGCGTGTTTTTTCTAGCAAAAACTGTGATTTGCAAACTTTTTATGAACCCTATTGACAAAGTGGGAAAACAGGAGTATAGTTTTAGCAGTCGAACAGATAGAGTGCTAAAACAAGTAAAACCAGTTCGGCAGGAGGTGCTTGAAACCGTGAAACAACTGAAGAATAGCCGCTGCTTCCCGTTCGGCAGCATCTCTACACCGGGCTTTTAGCAGATAACTATCGCGTCCGCTAAAATAAACCTTCCGGTATGAATGGAGGCTTGACTTTATGAATACCAATCAATATACACAGAAAACGCTGGAGGCTCTGCAGGCAGCGCAGCAGCTGGCTGTGGAATACCAGCACAATCAATTGGAACCTGAACATCTGCTGCACGCCCTCGCTTCGCAGGAACAGGGCCTGATCCCGCAGCTGCTGCAGAAGCTGAATGTTGATCCCGGCAGCTTTTCTGCCGCCGTGGCCGAAAAGCTTTCGGCTTTGCCCCGGGTCTCCGGCTCCGGCCGTGACCCCGACAAGGTCTATATCTCGCAGGCTGCCGATAAGGTGCTCAGCGCCGCCGCCCGAGAAGCCAAGGCCATGAAGGACGACTATATCAGCGTGGAGCATGTGTTCCTGGGTCTGCTGGACGAGCAGACCCAGAACACCACCGAGTTGTTCCGTGCGTTCAGCATCACTAAAGATAAGTTCCTGCAGCAGCTCACAGCAGTGCGCGGCAACCAGCGTGTGACCAACGACAATCCCGAGGAGACCTACAACGCCCTGCAGAAGTATGGTCAGGATCTGGTAGATCTTGCCCGCAAGCAGAAGCTGGACCCCGTCATCGGCCGTGATCAGGAGATCCGCAACGTGATCCGCATCCTGTCCCGTAAGACCAAGAACAACCCCTGTCTGATCGGTGAGCCCGGCGTTGGCAAGACCGCCATTGCAGAGGGTCTTGCACAGCGTATCGTGCGCGGCGATGTGCCCGAAAACCTGAAGGACCGCATCGTGTTCAGTCTGGACATGGGCGCTCTGGTGGCCGGTGCAAAGTACCGCGGCGAGTTCGAGGAGCGCCTGAAGAGCGTGCTGAACGAGGTGAAGAAGAGCGAGGGCAAGATCATCCTCTTCATCGATGAGCTGCACACCATCGTGGGTGCCGGCAAGACTGATGGTGCCATGGACGCAGGCAACCTGCTCAAGCCCATGCTGGCCCGGGGCGAGCTGCACTGCATCGGTGCCACCACGCTGGACGAGTACCGCCAGTATATCGAGAAAGACCCCGCTCTGGAGCGCCGCTTCCAGCCGGTACAGGTGGATGAGCCACCGTGGAGGACACCATCTCCATCCTGCGCGCCTGAAGGAACGCTACGAGGTGTTCCACGGCGTGAAGATCAACGACAGCGCCTGATCGCCGCTGCCACCCTTTCCGACCGCTATATCACGGATCGTTTCCTGCCGGATAAGGCCATCGACCTTGTGGATGAAGCCTGCGCCATGATCAAGACCGAGATGGACAGCATGCCCAGCGAGATGGACGATCTGGCCCACCGCATCACCCAGCTGCAGATCGAGCAGGTGAGCCTGAAAAAGGAGACCGATGCCCTGAGCCAGAGCCGCCTGAAGGATCTGGAAAAGGAGCTGGCCGAGCTGCAGGACAAGTTCCGCAGCATGAAGGCAAAGTGGGAGAACGAGAAGAACGCCATCGGCAAGGTGCAATCCCTGCGTGAGCAGATCGAGCAGACCAACGCCGACATTGAAAAGGCTCAGCGCGAGTACGACCTGAACAAGGCCGCTGAGCTGAAATACGGCAAGCTGCCCCAGCTGCAGAAACAGCTGGAAGAGGAAGAGAAGATCGCCGCCGCCAAGAAGGAGGACAGCCTGCTGCGTGACCGCGTGACCGATGAGGAGATCGCCCGCATCGTGGCCCGCTGGACCGGCATCCCGGTGGAGAAACTGGTGGAGGGTGAGCGCGAGAAGCTGCTGCATCTGGACGATGTGCTGCACCAGCGGGTCATCGGTCAGGACGAGGCTGTGACCAAGGTGAGCGAGGCCATCCTGCGCAGCCGCGCCGGTATCGCCAACCCCAACCGCCCCATCGGCAGCTTCCTGTTCCTCGGCCCCACCGGCGTGGGCAAGACTGAGCTGGCCAAGCACTGGCACAGGCTCTGTTTGACGACGAGCGCAACATGGTGCGAATCGATATGACCGAGTATATGGAGAAGTTCAGCGTCAGCCGTCTGATCGGCGCGCCTCCGGGATACGTCGGTTACGAAGAGGGCGGCCAGCTGACCGAGGCTGTGCGCCGCAAGCCCTACAGCGTGGTGCTGTTCGATGAGGTGGAAAAAGCCCACCCCGATGTGTTCAACATCCTGCTGCAGGTGCTGGACGATGGCCGCATCACCGACAGTCAGGGCCGCACCGTGGACTTCAAGAACACGGTCATCATCCTCACCTCCAATCTGGGCAGCGACATCATCCTGAACGATTTGGAGCAGCGCCGTGCCAACGCTCCAACGAGCTGAGCGAGGAAGCAAAGCACCAGATCGACCAGCTGCTGAAGAGCAAGTTCCGCCCCGAATTTCTGAACCGTCTGGATGAGATCGTCTACTACAAGAGCCTGACCAAGGACGAGATGCGCAGGATCGTGGATCTGCAGCTGCAGGATCTGCGCAAGCGCATGGACGAGGGCAAGCACCTCAAGCTGGAGGTCACCACTGCTGCCAAGGACTTCATCATCGATTCTGCTTACGACAGCGTCTATGGCGCACGTCCCATCAAGCGGTTCATCCAGAGCCGCGTGGAGACCCTGATCGCCAAGGCCATCATTCAGGGCAGCTATACCGAGGGCAACACCCTGACGGTAGACTGCGAGAATGGCGCTTTGACCCTGCGATAATGTAAATTTTACCTGTTCTGTACGGACTTTGCGGCAAGAAAGCTTGCACCACCGTACAGAATATGGTATGATTACAAATAACATTGATGTGCTTTTCATCGCGGAACAGCAACGATGGGGAGCACATTTTTGTATACGGAAAGAACTCCTTCCGTCATCGCGCGGCAAGGCTCCCTCTTTGAGGGAGCTGGCTGCGAAGCAGACTGAGGGAGTCTGTTCTTTAATAAAACAGAAAGTTGAGTGTGATTTCCCTTTTTATGGACGATGGCAGTATTACGCTTTTAGCGGCGCTGATCATTCTGGTGGCATTTTCCGCCTTTTTCTCCGCCTCTGAGACCGCATTTTCTTCCCTGAACCAGATCCGCCTGAAAAGCCGCGCCGAGGACGGCGATTCGGCAGCAGCCCGCGTGCTGGCTATGTCGGAAAAGTACGACAAGCTGCTCTCCACCATCCTCATCGGCAACAATATCGTCAACATTGCCGCAGCATCCATTGGCACAGTGCTGTTCACCCGCCTGCTGGACCCGGAGCGGGGCGCGACGGTGTCCACCTTCGTGCTGACCATTGTGGTTCTGATCTTTGGCGAGGTGACCCCCAAGAGCCTTGCAAAGGAGATGCCGGAGACGGTTGCCACGGCGGTTTCGCCCTTTTTGAACCTGCTCATGATCCTGTTCACCCCGCTGACCTGGCTGTTCAGCCAGTGGAAGCGCCTGTTGGGGCATTTCATCCGCAGCACCGAGGAGGACACCATCACTGAGGCGAGCTGATGACCATGGTCAGCGAGGCCGAGAACGACGGCGAGCTGACCGACCGGGAAAGCCAGCTCATCCGCAGCGCCATTGAGTTCGACGATGTGGAGGTGGAGGAGATCCTCACGCCCCGCGTGGATGTGATCGCGGTGGAGGACGATCTCTCGCTGGATGAGGTGGCCGATACCTTTGCGGAATCGGGATATTCCCGTCTGCCCGTCTACCACGGCACCATTGACAACATCATCGGTGTGGTACATGAAAAGGACTTTTACCTTGGCCGTCTGCGCAAGGATACCACGCTGGAAGACCTTGTGAAGCCCACCCTTTATACTACCGGCTCCACCCAGATCTCCCAGTTGCTGCGCACCCTGCGCGAGCAGCACCATCACATGGCGGTGGTGGTGGACGAGTACGGCGGTACCGAGGGCATCATCACGCTGGAAGACATTCTGGAAGAGCTGGTAGGCGAGATCTGGGACGAGCACGACGAAGCGACCGAGGACTTCCGCAGGCAGTCGGACGGCAGCTGGATCGTGCTGGGCAGTGCCGGTGTGGACGACCTGTATGAGAGGCTGGGCCTGCCGGAGGATGAAGATATCGATTCCAATACGGTGAACGGTCTGGTGCAGGAAAAAACCTGCCATCTGCCCAAGGTGGGCGACCGGTTCACGCTGGGCGAGTACGACGGTGTCGTTACCCGCACGGCCAAGCGCCGCGTGACCGAGGTGCGCCTGACCCCGGCGGAAAAGCCGGAACCGAAGAAGGAAGAAGACGAAAAGCCGCACTTCAACCGGCTGACCAATAAGTAAATCTAAGGGAGGATGCCGTTTTCCAATACGGCCCTATCCTGTGAAAAAGCAAACTCCGCAGACCGCAGTCTGCCGGAGTTTGCTTTGTAAAAATAATTGTTCCGCTGAATATGGCTAGAGCGAAGCGGAAGCCATTAAATGGTTTTGCTTTCCGCCTGCAGATAGGTATACAATGCTCCCACCTGATTGGCTTCGCTGCTGAAATGGCAGGGCACGATCTCGCAGCGGGGCAGACCGATCATGTAGGGTGATTCCCCACGGGAAGCAAACAGCCCGGCATATACCCGGCGCAGATCGTCCAGCAGCAGCGGCTGCTTGCTGATGCCGCCGCCGATGGCTACCTTTTCCACATCCAGCAATACGGTCAGGTTGTAGATCTGCACGGCCACCATCTTGCAGAACCGTTCCAGCACTTCCAGCGCTTCCGGCTCGGCGGCATTGGCGGCATCAAAAAAGAGTTTACCGTTCATGGGGGCATCGGCGGACAGGCCTTTGCGGGCACGATACCACTTGAGCAGGTATTTGGTGCTGCACTGGCAGGCCATGGTTTTTTCGGTATTCTCCCACTCGTCGGCGTTGGTGTTCACAAAGCTGTACTCTCCGGCGGTAAAGTGCACGCCGCGCACCAGCTGGCCATTGGCAATGATGCCGCCGCCCACGCCGGTGCCGATGATAAACACTGCCGCATTGCAGCAGCCCTGCAAGGCACCGGCCCGCAGCTCTGCAATGGCTGCAGCCTTGCCGTCGTTTTCCAGCGTGACACGGCAGCCGCATCTTTCGCGCACCAGCTGCCCCACCTGCGTGCCGGTGTTGTACAGAAGTGCCCCGCCGTTGGAGACATAGCCGGTGTTGGCATCCACAAAGCCGGGCAGCGCCATGGCGATACCGTCCACTTCATCCTTATGCGGTGCATACAGAGCGTATATTGTGTCGAGAAAATGCTCCTGCGTATCCTGCGGCGTGGGCACGGAACCGGCATCGAAACGGTTCATCTGCTCGTCCATGACCGAATATTTGATCTCGGTGCCTCCTACGTCAAAAACCATGACCTTCATTGCTGTTCCCTCCACAAAGCTGATCTTCTTCCTTATTATGGCAAATACGCGCAAAAAAGTAAAGCCATCCGCAACATGCCGCGAATAGCTTTACTTTAATTTAGAGCTTGCTCAGCTGCGGGCCCTGTGCGGTATCCTTGACCGCCCAGCCCAGTTCGGTCAGCTGTGCACGGATGGCATCGGCAGTGGCCCAGTCCTTGGCCTTCTTGGCGGCGGCACGCTTCTCTACCAGCTCGGTCACCTCGGCGGGCACCTCGTCCTTCTTGCGGTTGTACAGCAGGCCCAGTACGCCGGTGATCTCGTCGAACGCAGCGGCGGCGGTCTGCAGGGCATCCTTGGAGGAAACAGCCGACAGCGTGTTGATCTCCTTGACCAGATCGAACACGGCAGCCAGTGCATCCGGGGTGTTCAGGTCATCGTCCATGGCAGTGCAGAACTTGGTGCGGGCCTCGGCAGCCTTTTCCTTCAGGGTCTCGTCGGTGCCAAAGGTGTCCTTGGTCAGGGCAAAATCCAGATTCTCGCGGCAGGTGTACAGGCGCTCCAGGCTGTTCTTGCAGCTTTCAATGAGGTCCACGGTGTAGTTCAGCGGCATCCGGTAGCCTGCGGTCAGCATGAAGTAGCGGATGGGTTCGTAGCCGTAGACATCCGCCACGTCCCGCACGGTGAAGAAGTTGTGCAGGCTCTTGGACATCTTCTGATTGTCCACGTTGATGAAGCCGTTGTGCATCCAGTAGCGGGCAAAGGTGCAGCCGTTGGCGCACTCGCTCTGTGCGATCTCATTCTCGTGGTGGGGGAAGATCAGGTCCTGACCGCCGCAGTGCAGATCAATGGTCTTGCCCAGATGGGTGCGGCTCATGGCACTGCACTCGATATGCCAGCCCGGACGGCCCATGCCGTAGGGGCTCTCCCATGCAGGTTCACCGGGCTTTGCGGCCTTCCACACGGCAAAGTCTGCGGGGTCCTCCTTCAGGTCGTCGTCCATCTGGCTGCGCAGCTCACGGTTGCCGCTCTCCAGATCGTCCAGCTTCAAATGGCTCAGCTTGCCGTACTCGGGATCGCTCTTCACCCGGAAATACACATCGCCGTTCTTGGCAACATAAGCGTGGCCGGAGTCGATCAGATCCTTCACGATATCCAGGATCTGCTGGATGTGCTCGGTAGCCCGGGGCTGGACGGTGGGCTTTTTGCAGTTGAGGCCGGCGGCATCCTTGAGGTACTCGGCCTCAAAGCGCTGAGCGACCTCCTTCATGGAGGTGCCCTCTTCCTGTCCCTTCTTAATGAGCTTGTCGTCGATATCGGTGATGTTGGAAACATAGAACACCTTGTTGCCGCGGTACTCAAGGTAGCGGCGCAGGGTATCGAACACGATCAGCGGGCGGGCGTTGCCGATGTGGATATAGTTATAAACGGTAGGGCCGCAGACATAGATGCGGTATTCACCGGGCACCTGCGGCACGAATTCTTCTTTCTGGCGGGTCAGCGTATTGAAAATCTGCATGGCTGTTTCTCCTTTTTTACTTTTTTCATTATAACGGTGTACAGAAGGGAAGTCAAGAAAAAACGACCGCTCCCGGCGCATTCTGCACACCGGAAACGGTCGTTTTTCAAATCAGGAGCTTAGCCGGGATACCGGCTCACTTCCAGCAGTTCTTCTGCACGCTTCACCTGCTCCGCGGTGGGCGGCACGGCGTCCGGCAGCGGATAGGGGATGCCCAGCTTCTGCCACTTGAACAGGCCCAGCGTGTGGTAGGGCAGTACCTCCACCCGCTGCACCGTTTTCAGGCTGCGGATAAAGTCTGCGGTCCTGCGCAGGCCCTCCTCGTCGTCGGTCAGGCCGGGTACCAGCACATGCCGGATCCACAGCGGGATGCCGAGGTCAGAAATATGCCGCGCCATCGCAAGGATGTTGCATTGTCTTTGCCGGTGAGCTGCCGGTGGCGTTCCGGGTCGATCTCCTTCAGGTCGAGAATGACCAGACTGGTGGACTTCATCAGCCGGTCGAAACCGGCCAGATAATCCGGGTCATCGGGCCGGAAGGGCTGCCCGGCGGTATCCAGAGCCGTGTGCACGCCTTTGGAGCGGGCCAGCTCGAAGAATGCCGTCAGAAACTCCATCTGGCGCAGCGGTTCACCGCCGCTGACCGTGATGCCGCCCTTCTTGCCCCAGTAGTTGCGGTAGCGGTAGACCCGCTGGAACAGCTTTTCTGCCGTCCATTCCTCGCCGCCCTCCGCAGCCCACGTTTCCGGGTTGTGGCAGTATTTGCACCGTAGGGCACACCCCTGCAAAAACACCACAAAGCGCACACCGGGGCCGTCCACAGAGCCGAAGGATTCCAGCGAGTGGACATAGCCGATGGGGTTACAGGGCTGCATGGCAGGTGCGGGAGATAACGTCCATCTGCTGCTCACGGGTCAGGTCGATGAACTTGACGGCGTAGCCGGAGACGCGGATGGTGAAGTTGGCGTACTCCTCCTTCTCGGGGTGCTCCATGGCATCCAGCAGCTTCTCCTTGCCAAAGACGTTCACGTTCAGGTGGTGTGCGCCCTGATCGAAGTAGCCGTCCATGACCTGTACCAGATTCTCCACACGCTCGCCTTCGCTGTGGCCCAGAGCGTCCGGGTTGATGGTCTGGGTGTTGGAGATGCCGTCCAGTGCCAGTGGTAGGGCAGCTTTGCCACCGAGTTCAGGGAAGCCAGCAGGCCGTTCTGCTCTGCGCCGTAGCTGGGGTTTGCACCGGGAGCAAACGGGGTGAATGCGGCACGGCCGTCGGGCAGAGCGCCGGTGTACTTGCCGTACACCACGTTGGAGGTGATGGTCAGGATGGAGGTGGTAGCCTCAGAGTTGCGGTAGGTGTGGCGCTTCTTGATCATCTCCAGGAAGGTGCGCAGCAGCCACACGCCGATCTCGTCGGCGCGGTCATCGTCGTTGCCGTACTTGGGGAAGTCGCCCTCGGTCTCAAAGCCGGTGGCAAGGCCGCTCTCGTCACGCACTACCTTCACCTTGGCGTACTTGATGGCGCTCAGGGAGTCGATGACGTGGGAGAAGCCTGCAATGCCGGTGGCAAAGGTGCGGCGCACGTCGGTGTCGATGAGGGCCATCTCGGCTTCCTCATAGTAGTATTTGTCGTGCATATACTGGATCAGGTTCAGCACATTGACGTACAGGCCAGCCAGCCAGTCCAGCATCTGGACATACTTGGGCAGCACCTCGTCGTAGTTCAGGTACTCGCTGGTGATGGGGGCATAGTTGGGGCCACACTGCTCGTGGCTCTTCTCGTCCACACCGCCGTTGATGGCGTACAGCAGGCACTTGGCAAGGTTGGCGCGGGCACCGAAGAACTGCATCTCCTTGCCGGTCTGGGTGGCAGACACGCAGCAGCAGATGGAGTAATCATCGCCCCAGACGGGCTTCATCACGTCGTCGTTCTCGTACTGGACAGAGCTGGTATCGATGGACACCTTGGCGGCATATTTCTTGAAGCTCTCCGGCAGGGCGGAGGAGTACAGAACGGTCAGGTTCGGCTCCGGTGCGGGGCCCATGTTTTCCAGCGTGTGCAGGAAGCGGTAGCAGTTCTTGGTGACCATGCTGCGGCCATCCATGCCGATGCCGCCCACTTCCAGCGTTGCCCACACGGGGTCGCCGGAGAACAGCTGGTTGTAGCTGGGGATGCGGGCAAACTTGACCATGCGGAACTTCATGACCATGTGGTCGATCAGCTCCTGAGCCTGGGTCTCGGTCAGGGTGCCGTTGTCCAGATCGCGCTGGATATAGATATCCAGGAAGGTGGAGATGCGGCCCACGCTCATGGCAGCGCCGTTCTGGGTCTTGATGGCGGCCAGATACCCGAAATACAGCCACTGGCAGGCTTCCTTGGCGTTCTTTGCAGGCTGAGAGATATCATAGCCGTAGGCCTCGGCCATCTTCTTCATGCCCTTCAGGGCGCTGATCTGGCGTGCGATCTCCTCGCGCAGGCGGATCACGTCGTCGGTCATGGTGCCGTCGCCGCAGTTGGCAAAGTCCTCCTGCTTGAACTTGATCAGTGCATCGATGCCGTACAGCGCCACGCGGCGGTAGTCGCCCACGATGCGGCCGCGGCCGTAGGTGTCCGGCAGGCCGGTGATGATGTGGGTGTGGCGGGCCGCCTTCATTTCAGGGGTGTAGGCATCGAACACTGCCTGATTGTGGGTGCGGGTGTAGTCGGTAAAGATTTTGTGCAGCTCTTCGCTGGGCTGGTAGCCGTAAGTGGTGCAGGCCTGTTCTGCCATCTTGATGCCGCCGTAGGGCATGAAGGCGCGCTTGAGGGGCTTGTCGGTCTGCAGACCCACGATCTGCTCCAGATCCTTCAGGCTTTCGTCGATATAGCCGGGGCCGTAAGCGGTCAGGCTGCTGACCACTTCGGTCTCCATATCCAGCACGCCGCCCTTGGCGCGCTCGGCCTTCTGCAGCTTCTGCAGGGCACCCCACAGCTTGTCGGTCGCCTCGGTGGGGCCGGCCAGAAAGCTTTCGTCGCCGTCATACGGGGTGTAGTTCTTCTGGATGAAGTCGCGCACATTGACTTCTTCTTTCCAGATACGGCCCTCAAAGCTTCCCACTGTTCAAAATTGATCATTGGAACCTCCTTGCTCCATTACGCAGTTAGCACTTTCTAACTAATGAGCCTTTGAAAAACCGCTCTGTATGGCGGCTTTCTGGGGGCAAAACGGTCTTGAACTGCCGATTGTGGCAGCCCCGACTACAAGGTGTAGACAAAAATGAAAACCTGCCCACAAAATCTTGCGTTATTATAATAGCAAGAACCACTTTAAAAAGCAATAGATAACAAGTGGGTTTTCTTCCAAAGCAAAGGGCTTTCTTTGGGCAGAATGTAGAAAAAGCGCCGAAATCCCGGCGGTGCACCTATTTTGCGAAAAAAATCGAAAAATAAGGGTTGACAAGACTAACCGGCTGTGGTATTCTGTTCTCGCAACGAGGTTAGGCAAATCTAACCACGTTGCACCAGAAAAGCGGAAGCCTCTGCAAGGGCTTCTGCGAAAACCGGATCCGCCATGGCAGAGCTGCGGAGCTGTGTCAGGTGATCCCCAAGTTTGTCGTGGCGAGGCCACTCCATCTTGCTTACGCAAGACCGCTTTGTGGCTTAAAAGCCCCACTGGGGCTTTCATTGCTGCGCAAACGCCAATTCCTCCATTCCATTCTCTTTTTTCAAGTGAGCTGTGGTTTTAGTTTGCTCCCACGGCTCGATGCGCGGCATTCGGTGTGATTGGTACCGCACCGTGTGCAAAAGAAACAAAAACGGGACATGCAGCTTGACCACCTGCATGCTCCGATTTTTGTTTTTATAAGGGAAACGACCCTCTCAGCCGCCTGCGGCGGCAGCTCTCCCGAAGGCGAGCTGCATGCGCAAGTACGGAAAGATACTACTTTTGGTTTGAAGGAAAACGTTTAAGCCAGATGCAAAGAAGCTCCCCCTTTCGGGGGAGCTGGCATCGCTCAGCGATGCCTGAGAGGGTTTACTTCACGATCTCCGCCAGCTTTTGATACACTTCCTCCGCGCCGCCTTTGGGCGCTTTGACCTTTACGAACTGGCTGTTCACGATGGCGGTGCCATCGGAGTAGACGGTGAACAGGAGGTTATTGTTCTCGGCATCATCGTAGTAGCTCACAGTGACGGAATCCACCGGGTATTCGTGGCTGTAGGAGGAATACTGCTGGTTGAACCGCTTGACACAGGTAAGGCCGGAAAGCACGTTTGCGATCTGCTGATAGGCAGGGTCGTCGGCAGAAAGCAGCTGAACATCCATCTCTGCGGAGCGGGCAAAGTTCTGAATGTGCTCCACCCGGACACCGGCCTGTGTGCTGGCCTTGATCCCGGATGCAAGATCGATCCGGGCAGAGGGAAGGATGAGCACCAGCGCCAGCAGGATGAGCAAAACGATGCCGAACCGGGACAGAATGCCTTTTTCCTTCATAAGAATCATGCCTCCTTTGGCAGCTCCGCTCCCATTTGGCCCAGATGCCGCTGGGCAAAGAAGAAGCCCACGGCGCTGGCGGCGAACACCACATAATAGCTGGCGATGCGGTAGAGCATCATCACGCTCATCACCTCGCCGCGCTCCAAAAAGCTGCCGAACACCAGCAGGAATGCCGTCTCGATGGAGCCCATGCCGGCCACATTGGGCAGGGCGTGGACAAAAACAGCATCAAGCTGGTGAGCAGCTGCACCTGCAAAAAGCTCAGAGGGGAAAGCCCCATGAACCGGATGCACAGGTAGGGCAGGCAGAACAGCCCGAACAGTTTGACCGCCTGCAATGCCAGAATTTCAGCGCAGCGGGGCTTATCTGCCAGCAGACGGCGGCTCTCCTCGCCCAGAACATCCAGCTGCTGCTGCCAGTCGGCGCGGCGCTGCTGCCATTTTTCCGTTTTGGGCAGCAGACGCATCAGCCAGCGGGCAAGGCCCTGCACCAGCGGCGATACGCACACCAGCACCAGCACCACAATGATGGCCGCCACTACAGCGTATGCCATGGGCAGATAATTCATCACACCGGTGGTGTTGGCGGCAAGCCATCTGTGCTGAAACAGCAGCATCACCGTGGCATACAGCAGCACGGTGGTTTTGTGGAACACGTACTGCAGGGTCATCAGGCCCACGCCCGGGCCAACCGGCAGGCCGCAGCGGTGCAGATACCATGTCTGCACCGGCACTGCACCTGCGCCCAGCGTGACCACATTGCCAAAGGTGCCGCACCACGCGGTATCGATGCCCTGCCAGAGCCTGAAGCCCGGGATGCGGCTGCGCACGATGACCCACGCCACGCACCCCTCCAGCAGCGGGTAGCTGAGGCCGATGGCCAGCACCACCAGCACCTGCCATGCGGACAGCTGCGAAAGCGCTGCGGTGATCTCGGCCCAGTTGTCCTTGAACAGCAGCACGATGATGCCGGTAAGTGCGGCGAGCACCAGCAGCGAGATCACTGTCTTTTTGCGGGAAGGTGCGGCAGAGGCGGGTTGGCTCATAGAGAGAACAGGCTCCTTTCAGGCGGAATGATTTGATAAAAGTATAACACACGCGGCCTGTGTCTTTGTGAACGGAACTGGAATTTTCTTGTGCAATTTTGATGGAATGATAAAAAGGCAAGGGCAGATGCACGCATCGACTTGCCTTTATCTTGTTTTTAGCCTGTTGATTCGTTCACCAGCCGTGTCAGGGTGGCAACATAGGCTTCGTTGGAATAATATTTCTCGTACATTTTCCGGCAGTCAGCTTTCATGGCGGCCAGCTGTTCCGGATGCAGGATAGCATGCTCCAGCACCTTTGCCAGCTGATCCGGGTCGTCGTCTTTGTACACAAAGCCGTCCACGCCCTCGGTGATCAGCCCGGCGGTGCCGGTGTGCTCCGACACGATGGAGGGCTTGCCGAAGATCAGGCCCTCGGTGACGAAGGTTGGCATGGGATCATCGCGGGAAGCGCATACCACGCAGGCGCACTGATCCATCAGGGATTTGATCTCGGGCCGTTCCAGACGCTTGCGGTAGAAAACGGTGTCCGGGTAGTCCTCCACCAGTGCATCCACGGCGTTCTTCAGGCTCTTGTCCGCCGCCTTGCCCACGAACAGGAAAGCAGCCTTCTGGCGCACCTCGGGCTTTAGCAGGCGGATGGCGTTGCAGAAAATATCCTGACCCTTGCGCGGCTCAAAGGAACCTACGGTCACGAACAGCGGCCTGCCGCCGGCATAGCTGATATCGTAGGGCGGGAAGCTTTCCTGCGCATAGTCCGGCAGACCGTAGATCAGCTGTTCAATGCTGAAGTCCGGCCGCACCGAGTGCATGGCGGCAGTGGCGTGGGAGCTACGGCGCACACATGCACATTGGAACCCAGTGTTTTGGGAATCTTGTGCGCAATGAATGGGTAGCCTGCAAAGGCATCGTGCAGCCACCACAGCACCGGCACGAAGGAGCCGTTCAGGGTGCTCACGGCGGCAGCCTCTACCACGGTGTTGGCCAGCACAAAATCGGCACTGGTGGCAAGGCCCCACAGCGACGAGTTCATCACGCAGTCGCTGCGGGTCACTACGGCGGCACCGGCATCCAGAAACAGCGGCAGCGAGCCGTCGTCCGCAGGGCCAAGCACCACCACTTCAAAGCCCATGCTGCGCAGCACCGGCACGGCACTTGTCAGCACGATGGGCGCACCGGTCATGGTCAGCTCGTGGCTCAGGATCAAAGCACGCTTTCCGTCTGCAGAGAACACATCGTCGGCACACAGCTCCCGCCGGAAGTGCAGCAAAGACTGCGGGATGCGGTGGCAGTTTTCCGCCATGGCGGTGGCAAGGCGCAGCAGCTCGGTCACGCTGTCCCTGCCGCGCGCAGCGGCGCGCACCTGGTCCAGAAGCTTCCGCGATACCATGGCGCAGCGGCTGCACGGGATGTGCTGGGTGCTCAGATAAAGGGCGGTGGAGCCATCGAAGCCAAAGGCGGCATCACACACCACAAAATCGGCACCGGTGCGCAGGGCGGCGGCAAAATAGGTCAGGGCGGTGGAGGTGCACTCCAGATCTTCGCTGACCAGCAGCACGCCCTCCACCGAGTCGGTCAGGGCGGGGGCCAGCTCCGTCACCAGCCGGAACTTGCGGTGCAGCTGGTTTTCCAGTGCGTGCTCCAGCGCCTGATGACGGCCCGGTGCATACACCAGCAGATAGGTGCTCTGGGTATCGGTATAAACCTGCTTCGTCAGCTGCTTACGCTGCAGGGTGCTGTAACTGCTGTACATGTTGACAACTCCTTTAGCGATCCGATTCAGCCGCGCAGCAGGCGGCGCAAAGCACGCAGCGGTGCGGTAAGCCGCCAGCTGCTGCTCTCGTACAGGTTTTCCAGCGAATCTTCATAGGCAGCACGGCTGTTCTGCAGTTCCGTCAGCTGATTGTTCAGCCGAGTGTTCTCGGCAAGGGCGGCCTGCAGCTGTTCCAGAACATCGTTCTTTTCGGCCTCAGCATGCAGCTTGATGGTATTCAACGCGCTGAGCAGGGCCTTGCCGGGCTGCTCGTGCTGGAAGCGGCCCAGCGGATAGTAATGATAGGTCACGGCAAACTTCATCCCGGCCGCAAAGGGCACGGTGCTGCGCACGGTCAGGTTGGGGTCCACATCCAAAAACAGCAGGCAGTCTTCCTGCAGCTGGATGCCGTTCATGGCGCGGCATTCCAGCCGCTCGTCCGAGATGCTCAGGTCAGTCACGCAGCAGGCCAGCTCACCGGGGTCCAGCCGCAGCGCACGGGCATCCGTGGGCAGGGTGAACACCGCAGAGACCTCGTGGGTCAGTTCGTCGTAGGCATCCTCGGCAACGGTCAGGCATTCCCGCGGGGAATAGCCGGAGCCGGAATCGTAGAACAGCTGCGGCAGGGTCAGGGCGGCAGGTTCGTTGTCGCTGCCGTGCCTTGCCAGTGCGGCCTGATAGTTCAGCACCTGTTGTTCCAGCTCCAGACACCGCTGTGCCAGCCGGGATACACCTTCGTCAGAGAGCTTGAGCTGCTGTTCCAAGTCAGCAGCGCGGCTGCGGGCCGCAGCAAGGGTCTCGGGGACATCGTTGTTCATAACCGGATTCTCCTCTTACTTTTATGATGGCTGCACCGCAGCAGCCGGAAAAACATGTCAGTGCCGGGAGGTATAGTGCACGGCGGGCGTTCTGCGCTGTGCCGGGAAAAATCGGATGATGAGTGCGCGGCGTACACGCAGCAGCTCACACACCAGCCAGATAGAGCCCAGAGAGATGGCATATTGCAGCCACATGCCCAGCACCGGCTGCGCAGAGAACTTTGCTACCATCAGATACCACGGAATAGCGATGATCTCCACGGTATGTACGCAGAAAATGTTCAGCGAACGGCGGCCCACCGCTTCCAGAAAGTGCACGATGGGGCCATGGCCGCGGCTGAGTCGCATGAACAGCCGGATGAAAAGCAAGCCTGCAGCACCGTCCAGAAAGATGCTCAGCGGCCCCAGTGACCACTCGGCCAGCGAGATGCAGTCGGTGGTGCGGGTAGCAAGAGCGCCTACGGCAATGAGTGCTGTGGCGGCCAGCAGCCCGGCAAAGACCTTGGGCGGCAGGGGCTCGTCCAGCAGATGCTTCTTTTTGGCAAGGAAGCCGATATAGAGGTAGGGCACCACCACGGCACCTTGAATCAGGCAGAAGGGCAGTTCCCACACAAGGCTCGCGCCCCAGCCCAGCAGGACGCAGCCTGCCACAGCCCATGGAACATAGCGCTCCGGGAAGATGTTCAGGATCACATCCAGCAGCACCCAGCCTACCATCAGCGCCAGCAGATACCACATCGGCCCGCAGGAGAAGAACTCCTGCCCGAAATACTTGGCCGTGTGGGGCAGGCCCAGCAGAAAGCCGCCGGTGACCTTGATAGACTCGCCGATGGTGCCGGGCAGGTACTGGAACGTCTTATAATGAATGATAAAGTGCAGCACGCAGGTGAACAGCGCCGTGTAAGCATAGGGTTTGAGCAGGCTTTTGAGTTGCTGGTGGATGCACTTGTGGATAGAGCGCTTGCGGAAGCCGTAGCCGCTGGCAATAAAAAAGGCGGCCATCAGCGCTTCGCGGTAGATGAACGGGAAAAACGCGGTCAGGGACAGGCCGCTGACCGCCTGCATGGGATAAAGCTCGGCGGTATGCGCAAAAACGATGGTCAGCATACCGGCACCCTTGAGCATGTCGAACATGCCGATGGAGCTGGCGGTGCGGGGCTTGGTTCCTTCCATGGAGGTTCCTTCCTTGCGCGGGACATTCCATCAGAGCCGGACGCCGCACAATGCGTAGATTTTGAATGAAAAAGATAAAATTTTGTATGGATATGAACCCAGTATAATGCTTTTTGCACAGACTGTCAATTTTGAATTGCGGTCCGGCGGGCGGGGACACATTGCAGCCTGCAATAAAAGCATAGCACAGGCAGGGCGGCTTCGCAACGAAAGGCAGAATTTACATCTGGAAACGACATGATATGCAAGGCTTTATTGTCAATGTTTGGAATTAAATGTTGCAAAACTCTTGCATTGACACGGGCCTTATTGTATACTGGGCACAGTTGGAAATGACTGGAAGGATCTGTGTTGGCCTACACAGGAGCGCCGGATCGGATGATAAAAATGGAGGAAAAAAATGATTACATCGCTGTATCAGTCACTTTGCAATATGGAAACCAACATTGCAGACCGTGTGGCTCTGCGCTGGTATGATGAAAAAAGCAGGGCGTGGCCGAGGTGCACTACGCACAGTATGCCCAGGATCTGCGCCGGTTCGTGGCGTTCCTGCGTGCAGAGTATGGCGATGTGCGCGGCAAGCGTGTGGCGATCCTGGCCCGCAACAGCTACCAGTATGTCATCTGCATGTACGGCACGGTCATTGCCGGAGCCGTGGCTGTGCCGCTGAACCTTGGCAAGGACTGGGATGCTATCTCCTATGAGCTGGGCCTCACCGAGCCGGTGTGCATTCTGCAGGATGGCGAGTTCGCGGAGCGGGAGCTGCCCTCGCTGAGACCTACGGCAGCATCCTGAAGCCCATGGATGTCTTTGCGGCCTATGAGCCTGCCGAGGACGTGACCGAGGTGGAGGACCTCTCTGCTCTGGCCTTTATCATGTTCACCTCCGGCACCACCGGCCGCAGCAAGGGCGTTATGCTGAGCCAGAAGAACCTGTTCAGCGCCATGCCGGCCTTTCTGGACCCCTTTGACGATGTGAAGAAGTACACGGCTGGAACACCGATGAGTTCTCGTCCCTGTCCGCCCTGCCCATGTTCCACATCTCCGCTATGACCAGCCTTGTTTCGTGGAGCATCACCGGCCACTCCATCAACCTGTGCAACAACCTGAAGTATTTCTACCGTGATCTGGGTGCCATGCACAGCGAGGTGATGGCAGTGGTGCCGGTGCTGCTGAAGAGCATCTACAGCGATGTGATGAAGGGCCGCCGCGACCGCCTGAACGGTCTGTGCGTGCTGACCTGCGGCGCTGCCATGTTCGACCCCAAGATTCTGAGCGATATGATGGAGAAGGGCTTCTTTGTGGCCCAGATGTACGGCCTGACCGAGACCTGCGGCGACGGTGCATGGAACTCCTCACAGGAGGCAAAGTACCTGACCAGCGTGGGCCATGTGGACCTCAGCTGTGAATACAAGCTGGACGACGGCGAGCTGTGCATGCGGGGCGACCCCATCATGCTGGGCTACTACAAGGACCCGGAAGGCACTGCAGAAGTCATCGATGCAGACGGCTGGTTCCATACCGGCGACATTGCCCGGGTGGAAGAGGACGGCTACATGTACCTGACCGGCCGCAAGAAGAACGTGATCATTCTGGACAGCGGCGAGAACGTGAACCCCGAGGAGCTGGAAAAGCTGCTGGTGCCCTGTGCGGACATTCAGGAGTGCATCGTGAAGGAAAAGGACAAAAAGATCTGTGCCCTCATCTACTGTGACCCTGCAAAGCAGGAAACTGTGAAGGAGTTCGTCACTGGGGTCAACCGCGGCCTGCCGCTGTACAAGCGCATGGTGACGGAGTTCAGCGCACAGCCGCTGCCCCGCAACGCCATGGGAAAACTGCTGCGCTGAACACAGGAGGAAACAGAACAATGCGTAAGATCAGAGTGCTGGATAATGTCTACGACCTTATCACCATCAACATGGAAGACCGCTTCAAGGATAATGTGGCCTTCCGCTTCTACGACACCGCAAACGATGCCGTGACCACCACCCTCTATAAGGATTATGTGCAGGATATCCGCAAGGCGGTGAATTACTTCCAGTCCACCATCCCGGAGATCAAGGGCAAAAAGATCTGCCTGCTCACCAAGAACAGCTACGAGTATGCCGTGAACACCTTTGGCGTGGTGGCGGCCGGTGCGGTGCTGGTGCTGCTGAACCAGCGCAAGAGCTGGGACGAGCTGAGCTACGAGCTGGGCCTTGTGGAGCCGGATGCCATCCTGACTGACGGCGACGACTACGGCTTCAACGACCAGCTCAAGGCTGCCTACGGCGATATCCTCCGCCCCATGGATGGCTTCCGGAGCTATGAGCCTGCGCAGCTGACCCGCTGCATCGACCACGAAGCCTGATGGTCCTGATGTTCACCTCCGGTACCACGGGCCGCAGCAAGGGCGTGATGCTGAGCGAGAAGAATTTCTTCTCGGTGATGCGTGCCCACACCCAGATCGGTGAGCACATGATGGCGTATAAGCACGAACCGGACCTCGTCATGAGCCAGTACACCGTGCTGCCCATGTTCCATCTGGCGCTTTCATCTGCCTGTTCTCCTGGGCCCACGCAGGCTGGGCGCTGAACGTCAGCAGCGACATCCGCAACTTCTATAAAGAGGTAAAGCGGATGCCAGTCAGGCCATGGCGGTGGTGCCGGTCATTATGAACTCGCTCCACCACGATGTGATGCGCGGCCGCAAGGACCGTCTGGGGGAGCTGTGGGTGCCCATCTGCTCCTCTGCCATGTTCGACCCGCAGGTGATGCTGGATATGGCGGAACACGGCATGTTCGTGGTGCAGACCTACGGCAGCACCGAGACCTGCGGCGACGGCATCATCAACTACGCACAGGACGCAAAGCACATCGGCGCTGTGGGTCAGGGCAACGATTATCTGGACTACAAGATCGCCGAGGACGGCGAGCTGTGCATGCGCGGCGACAGCATCATGCTGGGCTACTACAAGGACCCGGAGGCCACCGCCGAGGTCATTGACGCGGACGGCTGGTTCCACACTGGCGATCTGGCCCGCAAGGACGAGGACGGCTACTATTTCCTGACCGGCCGCAAGAAGAACCTCATCATTCTGGACAGCGGCGAGAACATCAGCCCGAAGAGCTGGAAGCATCGTGGGCAAGTGCGAAGCCGTGAAAGAATGTGTTGTAAAAGAAATGGGCAAGAAGATCGGCGTGGTGGTCTATTGCGACGAGGACAAACAGCAGCAGGTGCGGGACTTTATCACCGAGCAAACCGCACCCTGCCGCTGTACAAGCGCATGAGCGCAGTGGAGTTCAGCACCGAGCCGCTGCCGCGCAACGGTGCAGGCAAGCTGCTGCGCCAGTGATACGGATGCGATCGAATGCCCGGATGCATAAATGGGCCGGCAGACCGGCAGACTGAAAACAGGAGTTCCGACAAAAACAAAGCTTTGTTGCCGGAACCCTTGCGCACAGGAGAGAATCAGGGTATTATTATGGAAAGGCATAGGAGATTGTGCCTATTATCCGTCACGGAAAGGAAGAAAATTTCTATGGAACGAGCAGAGATCATTTCCCAGATCCTGCCATCCTGGAGGATGTTGCCGAGGTTTCTCCCGAAGATGTGAATGAGAACAGCGTCCTGATGGACGATCTGGATCTGTCCTCAATGGAGATCCTGACCATTGTGGCAGACCTCGAGGAGACCTTCGGCCTGCGCATCCCTGAAAAGGAGCTGCGCAACTTTGTGACCATAGGGGATCTGGTGGATTATCTGGCGGCAAACGCGGGGTAACAGTTCATGAATGAGTCGCAGCGCTCGACGGAGTACATCTTTCAGGGAACGATGTACTTCTTCCGTCGGGAGAAAATCCTGTGTCGGTACCAGTTTGCGCTGCAGGATGCGGTGGAACCCGCTCTTTTGCAGCGCGCACTGGAGGCGGCGCTTTCGGCCGCACCGTACTATCGGGTACAGCTGGTGCAGGAAAAGCGGAGCTTTTTTCTGGAGCCGAACCCGAACCCCTGCCTTGTGTATCAGGGCAGTGCACAGCGCGATATCCCGGAGGAAACGAACGGCTATCTTTTCAGCGTGAGCTGTGAGGGGGACACCGTCTATTTTGACTGGTATCATTTCCTCATGGACGGCCACGGGGTGTCGCCCTTCCTCACCCGCATTCTGGAACAGTACTGCAACCTGCGCTATGGCACGGCGTTTGAAAACACGCCCATCGTGTGCAGCCCGGCCTATGACATCGAGGCCATGATGGAAAAATATCCACCCCTCACAGCCACCGAGAGCACGATGCAGAGGGATGTGGTGCAGACCTACGAGGGCAGGATGCGCCGCACCCGGGTGCGGCTGACCAAGCAGAGCCTTGTGGACCGGGCAGTGGAGAACGGCGTCAAGCCCTTTACAGCGCTGGCCGGTCTGCTGAGCCTTGCGCTGCGCAGCTATCTGGCAAAGACGAGATCCAGTATTCCTACTCGGCAGATACCCGCAGGGAAGCGGGCGTGCCGGATGCCCTTTACAACTGCGTGTGCTCCTTTCAGAGCGGCGTGAAGCTGAACGATGACACCCGCCTTGCGGACATCGTGCCGGAAATGGATGCCGAGGTGCTCCGCACCCTGCAGCCGGAGGCAAAGCTGCGCCAGATGGTCCAGCAAATGAGCTGGGTGTACAAGGTAGACCAGCAGAAAGCGCCCCTGCGCATCAAGCAGAGGGTGTTCCAGATGGGTGAGTACATCAGCGGTGTCCCGGCGGATTTCTGGCTCAGCTATCTGGGCAATCCGCTGCTGCCGGCTACGCCGGAGCTTGAGCAGTACACCAAAGACTTCAACGTCTGGGTCCCGCCGGATGGCGGCTCCATGGGTGTGGAAGCCTCCAGCCTGAACGGCATCATCACCCTGTGCATCGAGAACAAGGCCGAAATGCCAGGCCTTGCCGGGATGATCCGCACCGCCTTTGAAAAAGAGGACATCACGGTGCTGGAAGCCGTGGATCTGGATACATAAGTACAGAACATAAAAAGCACTCTTTCCGGGCAGGAAAGGGTGCTTTTTTGCGTCTTATTCGGTCCGTGCAGGCCGTGTGGTCACCTCGCCGCAGCGCAGAGCTTCCTGTCGGCCGTTCTCCCGCTGGATGACCAGCCGCCCTTCCTCGTCGATGGCAAGGGCCTTTGCGGCGTAGGTCTCGGTCTCGGCACACACCGTCACCCAGTGGCCGGGCACAAAACACCGGGCGCGGTACTCATCCAGACAGTCAAACGCCGGGCAGAGGGCCAGCAGCTCCCGGGCAATGGCCCCGGCCAGTGCGGCCCGGCTCACCGGGGCAGGCCCGCCGGGGTACAGGCTCCCGGCCTTGCGGGCCAGCTCCTCCGGCCAGTCGGCAGCGGTGGAGGTAAGGTTCAGCCGATGCCGACCACCAGCATTCCAGCTGTCCGCTCTCGAGGTCGGTCCCCGCTTCGGTCAGGATGCCGCAGACCTTTCTGCCCTGATAGTACAGGTCGTTGACCCACTTGACGGCAAGCTCCAGCCCGCAGAGCTTTTTCACGGCACGGCAGACCGCCACCGCGGCGCTGATGGTAGTGGTCTGGGCATTGGCGGCGGGCATTTCCGGGCGCAGCAGCACCGAGCAGTAAACGCCCTTGCCTGCCGGGCTTTCAAATTTCCGGCCCAGCCTGCCGCGTCCGGCGCTCTGGTGGGCGGTGAGCACCAGCGTGCCATGGGGTGCACCATCCAGCGCCAGCAGCTTTGCCGTGCGGTTGGAGCTTTCCAGCGTGTCATATAAATAGATGGGTGCAGGGTAGTCCCCGATGGCTTCGGTGCAGAACGGGTCGCCGCCTGCCAGCCGGTAGCCCCGGCGGGGCGCAGCTTCCAGCGCGTACCCTTGGGCCGTGAGGGCCGCAGCGGCCTTGTGCACGGCAGCGCGGCTCACGCCGAGGGTCTCGGCCAGCTGCTGGCCGGAAACGTAGCTGCCCCCGGCAGCGGAAAGTGCCTGCAAAAGTGCCTGACGGGTACTGACAGCCATGGCCGAATGCCTCCTTTTGTGCTATACTACTTCTATTGTATCATAAAAATAAAAGTTTTTGCAGGATTTTGAACGGCTGTTTCGTATGAATGTGCAGAAGGGCAGCGCAGGGGCTGCACTTCGTCGGACCGGGACGAAACTGAAAGGAGGTGGGCAGGCCGTTGACGACCTTGGAATTCAGCGCGATGGTGCAGAAATACCAGTCGCTCGTATATACGGTCTGCCACCAGCTGGTGCCGGATGCCGGCGATGCGCAGGACCTGACGCAGGAGACCTTTCTGGCGGCATGGCGGGCCATTGACCGCTGCCCGTCCGGGTTTGAAAAACAGTGGCTGGCGCGCATCGCTGCCAACAAGGCAAAGGACTATCTGCGCAGCGCATGGGTGCGCAGGGTGAACATTCCCGGCGACGATGTGCTGGCGCTGGAAGGTGCGCCGCCCGGCACCCAGCCGGAACAGCAGGTGCTGGATGCTCTGGGCGAGGAAGAACTCACCGCCATGATCCTGGACCTGCGGGAGCCCTACAGAACGCCTTGCCGTCTGGTGCTGCTGGAACAGCACACCATGGCCGAGGCGGCACAGCTGTGCGGCCGCCCGCCCAAGACGGTGGAAGCACAGATCTACCGGGCAAAAAAGATGCTGGCACAGCAGATACTACAGCGTGAAAACGATGGAAAGGAGTGCGTACATGGAACTGTTTGACAAAAACGGCTGCCTGACCGACGAAGGCCTACAGGCCCTGCAGGCAGGCGGGCTGGATGAGCTGGGCCGGCTGGAAACCGCCGAGCATTTATCCTACTGCGATAAATGCATGGACCGCTACACCGCTCTGCTGACGGCAGATGCGCTGGAAACGCCGCCGCACTCCGCGCACAAGGCTGTGATGGCCGCCATCTGGGTGCGGCTGATGCAGAACACATGGGGCCGTGCCGCAGTGGCCGGTGTGGCGGCGGTGCTGGCCTTTACCATGTGGCGCTCCGGCACTATAGACCAGCTGCTGAATTTCCGGCAGGAGCTGCACACATGGACACCGGAGACCAGCCAGAGCCAGACCGAAGAAGCCTTGCAGCTGGGCAAGCCGGTGGAAAATGACCGACCGTCCGCCCAGCCGGAAATACTGGGAAAGCCAATGGACGACGACAAGCCGAAGCAGCAGGCTTCGCTGGCAAAAGCACTCAATGACCTGCTGTTCGGAGCCGGCGGCCCTGCAGCAGAAAATACAAAAATTCGCCAACTTGCAGATCAAACGAAATAAGGAGATCGATTATGATGAAAAACGGAATCCTGACCTTCCTCTTCGCCTTTTGCCCGGGCGCAGGCAGATGTATCAGGGCTACATGAAGCGCGGCCTTTCGCTTATTACGATGTTCTGCGTGGCCTTTGGTGCGGGCACTCTGCTGGAAGTTTTGTATGTAGCCATGCCCATTGTGTGGATGTACAGCTTCTTTGACACCTTCAATCTCCGGGCGCAGATCGGCGCAGGCACCGCTCCGCAGGACGATTATCTGGTGCACATCAACTGGCACGACCAGCGCATGGAACAGTTCATGCTGGACAGCCACAAGCTACTGGGTTGGGGCCTGATCGCGCTGGGCGCGCTGGTGGCCTACCAGAACATCCTTATGAACACGCTGGGGGATATCGTGTGGCGCTGGGGCCAGAGCAACCCTTTCTTCCGCGCACTTTACCTGATGATGGATCAGCTGCCGGAGGTGGTGGTGTGCGTGGCCCTGATCATCTGCGGTGCATGGCTGGTGCGCGGCCCCAAGGGCAGAAAGCAGAAGCCGCAGAACGATGCCGAAGATGAAGATTTTACCGAGTATACTGCACAGGATGCGCAGGCGGAGCCGAAAGCAAAGGCTTTGCCATGCCCAAGCTCTCGGCTCTGCTGGGCAAGCCCGTGACCCCGGACGATGAGACGGAGGATGCCGACGATGGACGAGACGAGAAATGATGCGCCGCTGACCGGTGAAGCACCGCAGCCTGCAAAACCGCAGCCGCTGCGCCGGGTGGGCAGCTTTACGCTGGGCGTATGCCTGATCGCAGCGGGCATCTTCTTTCTGCTTGCCTATTTTGTGCCGGGCGTTGACTGGAAGCTGATGCTCAAGATCGCCCCGGCGGCAGGGCTGATCCTGCTGGGCGGCGAGGTGCTGTTCTTTGCCGCCCGCCCGGGCCGCTGGAAATACGATTTCTGGTCGGTGCTGATCTGCCTTGTGCTCATGGCCGGGTGCTTTGGCCTTTCGCTGCTGCCGGTGGTGTGGGATGAACTCGGCCCGGAGCGGAATCAGGCAAGCATGAAGCTGGGGCAGGAATATACGACAGAAGCCTATGACAAGATCAAACAAACAGCCCCGGATATCCGTGTGAAGAATATCAGCGGAAACGCCTACCTGTACAGCAGTGAGGCGAAAACGCTGCGGGATGTGAATGCCGGAAACGGCTATCTGAGCCTGACTGTGGAGCTGTTTGGCGGCTATGACAGCGTACAGGCCTTTGCGCAGGACTGCCGCAGCGTGACCGATGCCGTGCAGCAGTGCAGCGCACAGCCGGATGAGCTGCGCATTACATGGTCGCCGGAGAACGACCCGGGCCAGAGTCTTGCCTCCGGCAGCCTGCAGAATGTGGAGCAGTACACGCTGGAACTGGAAGGCATCGCACAGCTGGACTGGACAGCAGAGCAGATGGCAAAGCAGACCGAGGTACAGTACCTGCTGGACGAAGAAAACGAAGAAACGGCAGAGTCCGAAGCTTTTTCCGAGGAAAGCGCGGAGCTGAGTGAGTGAAACAAAAAATGCTTCCGTGCGGCGCACGGAAGCATTTTTTTGTTGAAATCAGCCGAAAACTATGTTATGCTATCTCTGCTGCTGAAAGGCGGCGGGGCACTGCAAACAACGGCAGGCGGTTCGGCTCTCACTTCCGAAAGGAGGTGAGTACATGCCAATTACTTTGACATTCCACTTGTTTGGATTGACATTCACCATTCGCGTGAAAAAGTAAGAACCGCCACCCGGCACGGTGACGGTTCTCAAAAACTGTAAACCTTGAACTGGGGCCAACCGCTTGTCGCAGTGCCCTTTCTATAGACATTATAGCGAATCCCGCAGAGCTGTCAAGCATCTGCCGGGATTCGTTTTATCGTAAAATTTACAGCTTTTTGCCGGTGAGCAGCTCGTAAGCTTCCAGATACTTGGCAATGGTCTTGTCGATCACGTCCTGCGGCAGGTCGTAGTTGCTGTCGGGGTTGGCCTTGAGCCAGTCGCGCACGAACTGCTTATCGAAGGAAGGCTGGCTGTGGCCCGGCTCGTAGCTTCCAGCGGCCAGAAGCGGGAGGAATCCGGGGTGAGCATCTCGTCGCCCAGCACCACGTTGCCGTTCTCATCCAGACCAAACTCAAACTTGGTGTCGGCAATGATGATGCCGCGGGAGAGTGCATACTCAGCACACTTCTTGTACAGGGCAATGGTGTAGTCGCGCAGCTTGGTGGCGTACTCCTCGCCGTGGCCGGGGAACTGCTTTTCCAGCACCTCGATGCTCTTTTCGTAGGAGATGTTCTCGTCGTGGTCGCCGATCTCGGCTTGGTGGAGGGAGTGTAGATAGGCTCGGGCAGCTTGTCGGACTCCTTCAGGCCCTCGGGCAGCTGGATGCCGCACACCTTGCCGGTCTTCTGGTAGCTGGCCCAGCCGCTGCCGGTGATGTAGCCGCGCACGATGCACTCGATGGGCAGCATGGTCAGCTTACGGCACATCATGCTGTTGCCGTCGAACTGGGGCTGCTGGAAGAACTCCGGCATATCCTTCACGTCCACGCTCAGCATGTGGTTGGGCAGCAGATCGCGGGTGTAATCGAACCAGAATTTGCTCATCTGGGTTAGAACGGTGCCCTTTTTGGTGACCTTGTTTTTCAGGATGACATCAAACGCGGAAATGCGGTCGGTAGCAACCATGATGAGGCTGTCACCGTTATCATAGATCTCACGAACCTTGCCTTCTTTAATGGGCTTGAACTCAGTCATAATCAAACACTCCATTTTCCAATGCCGAAAAAGCGGCGGTGTATCTTACCTGATTATTGTACCATGTCTGCGGACAGTTTGAAAGAAACAGAATGAAAGGAAAATCAGGCCGTTTTTGCATTTTTCTCGTGAAAAATGTACGAAAAATAGAATCAAAATTCGGCGATTTGACGATAAAAGTCGTACTTTCACAACAATGAAGCACCTTTTTGTAAAATGTAGGCATGGACATTCCGGCGATTGTGCGGTATCTTATAATCAACAAATTAAAATAGGGAGGGTTTACATATGGGCAGTTTTCCCAAAGATTTTCTGTGGGGCGGTGCCACCGCTGCCAACCAGTGCGAGGGCGCATGGCAGGCAGGCGGCAAGGGCCTTGCCACCGTGGATGTGACCCCGTTTGGCCCGGACCGCTTCCCGGTGGCGCTGGGTCGCTGGAAATGCTGGAGTGCGACGACAAGCACTATTATCCCAGCCATGAAGCCATTGACCTGTATCACCATTATAAAGAGGACATCGCCCTCTTTGCCGAGATGGGTTTCAAGTGCTTCCGGCTGTCCATTGCATGGACCCGCATCCTGCCGAACGGCGACGATGCCCGACCCAATGAAGAGGGCTTGAAGTTCTATGAGGATGTGTTTGATGAGTGCCACAAATACGGCATTGAACCGCTTGTGACCATCTGCCACTTCGATACCCCCATTGCCCTCATAAAAAAGTATGGCGGCTGGAAAGACCGCCGCATGGTGGATGCCTATGTGCACTACTGTGAAGTGCTGTTTGACCGCTACAAGGGGAAGGTGAAATACTGGCTCACCTTCAACGAGATCAACATGCTGCTGCATCTGCCCTTTACCGGCGCGGGGCTAGTGTTCTATCCGGGCGAGAATGTGCAGCAGGTGGAGTATCAGGCGGCACATCATGAGCTGGTGGCCAGCGCAAAGGCGGTCAAGCTGGCCCATGAAAAGATGCCCGATGCATGGTGGGCTGTATGCTGGCGGCAGGCCAGTATTACCCGCGCACCTGTGCACCGGAGGATATCCGTGCCGCGCAGGAAGCGGACCGCGACAACTACTTCTTTACCGATGTGCAGGCCCGGGGAGCCTACCCGGTGTGGGCAAAAAAGCGGATGGAGAAGGCCGGCATCACCCTACACACCGAGCCGGGCGATGAGCAGGTTCTGAAAGAAGGCACCGTGGATTTTGTCTCCTTCAGCTACTATTCCAGCCGCTGCATCACCACGGATCAGGAGATCCTGGCAGAAGAAAAGGCCGACGGCAATGCGGTGCTGGAAGCCGTGAAGAACCCGTACCTCAAGGCTAGCGAGTGGGGCTGGGCCATCGACCCGGTGGGCCTGCGCGTGACCCTGAACACCATCTACGACCGGTACGAAAAGCCCATGTTCATTGTGGAGAACGGCTTGGTGCGGTGGATACCGTGGAAGCGGACGGCTCCATCCACGACAGCTACCGCATCGATTATCTGCGCGCCCACATCGAGCAGATGGAAAAGGCCGTCAACGAGGACGGCCTGCCGCTGATGGGCTACACCACATGGGGCCCTATCGACCTTGTGAGCGCATCCACCGGTGAGATGAAAAAGCGCTACGGCTTTATCTATGTGGATAAGGACAACGACGGCAACGGCACACTGGCCCGCAGCCGCAAGGACAGCTTCTACTGGTACAAAAAGGTCATTGCTTCAAACGGCACCGACCTTGCCTGAAATTTGCGAAAAAATAAATTTGTGAGAAAGAATTGGAATTTATGACACCTGAGATCATTGCACACCGCGGCGCGTCCTATCTTGCGCCGGAAAATACCCTTTCTGCGTTCCGCAAGGCGATGGAGATCGGCGCGGACGGCGTGGAAATGGACGTACAGCAGACCAGAGATAAAAAGCTGGTGATCCACCACGATTTTGTCATTGACTGGCACACCGATATGCGTGGCCAGATCTACGACATGACCGAGGGCGAGCTGAAGGCGCTGGACTTTGGCAGCTGGAAGGATGTGAACTATCGGAACGAGAGGATCGCTACCCTGCAGGAGGCACTGGCTCTGTGCAGGGAAATGGAAGGTACCATCGTTCAGCTGGAAATGAAGGCCACCATCGATGACGACCCGGATTTTGTCCCCCGCGTGATCGAGGAGGTGCGTGCAGCAAACATTACTGACCGGCTGGTGGTGATCTCGTTCAACCACGACCTGCTGCGGCAGGCAAAGCAGCTGATGCCGGAGCTGAAGGTGGGCGTGCTGGTCTACGGTGCGTTGGAGACCATGGCGCTGCCCACTAGCACATGGGAAATGCTTGGCCTGCAGAACGGGCTGGAAGAGGATGATTTTCCACAGCTGCCGCCGCTGTCGGTGGAAAATGTGGATGACGAAAACTGCAGCTGGGCCCTGCGCTGGATGGGCAACCAGATCAGTATGCTGCAGGCGAACTTTCCGGGCAAGAGTCTGGTAGAGGTAGCCCAGCGCCTGCTGGAACAGCGGGACCCGGTAAAGTATGTGCAGACGCTGGACTTCAAGCCGGACTGGGTGAGCTGCGAATATCACACCGCTTACCAGCAGCCCAGCATGGTGCAGAAGCTGCATGATCTGGGCATCAAGGCGGCATACTGGACGGTGGACGGGGAACAGGCCGTGAAAGACCTTTGGCCCCTGCAGCCGGATGCCATCGTCACAAACCGCCCGGACCGCGTGCGGGAATGGATCTCTGAACTGGAAATGACAGAATAAAGGGCAGAAGCTGCATCCCTTCGGTGCGGCCTGATTCCCCAAGCAACATCTGAAAAGCAAACAGCGGACAGCCTGCAGGCCGTCCGCTGTTGTGCTATGCAAAAGATGTTATAAAATATATCCGAGGCTCCGCAGCACGAACAGCCAGAAGGTCAGGCTGAATGCGCTGAACAGGGTGGTGGTAACGCACACGCTGCCGGTAAGCACACCTTCGTGGCCCATCTGCTTTGCCATAACGTAGCACGCCGGGGTGGTGATGCTGCCCAGCATCACCAGCAGGGCCACCAGCTTTTCGTCGGTAAAGCCAAAGCGCACAGCCAGCGGCAGGAACAGCGCAGGCAGCACCATCAACTTGACCACAGTAGCCACAGCAGTAGGCTTGAGGTATCCCAGAGCTTTTTGGCCCTTGAAGCCTGCACCAATGGCAAGCAGGGCCAGAGGGCTGGTCAGACCGGCCACATTGGAAAGGGCCTTATCCAGCATGGCAGGCACGGAAATGTGCAGCATGCTCCACGCAAAGCCCGCTGCAATGCCCAGAAGGATGGGGTTCGTCAGGATGCCTTTCACACTCTTTTTGAGCTTTTCAGCCATATTGCCGGTCTGAGCCTGCGCAGTGGGCGCTTCCAGCATCAAAATGACCACTGCCATGATGTTATACAGCGGCACACTGCCAAGGATCATCAGGCTGGACATGCTGGCATCGCCGTAGATGCTCTGCAGAAAAGCCGAGCCGAGGATGGCAGCCGACGAGCGGTAACACACCTGAACGAATTCGCCCACAAGGCCGGTGCTCTTTAAAAACAGCTTTGCCAGCGCCCAGATCACAAGGATGCACGCCAGTGTGACCGCAAAGCAGAACAGCACATACCGGCCATCGAAGGTGGCGCGGACATCGTTTTTGCCAAGGTCGCGGAACAGCTGCACCGGCAGTGCCACATAAAACACGAACTTGTTGGCCCCGGCCACGAACGCATCGCTCAGAAAACCGGTGCGGTGCAGCACATAGCCCAGCAGCATGATAAAGAACAGCGGCATGGTGCTGTTCATGCTGAACAGAATATTTTCCAGCATGGCTCACACTCCGCCATGACGGCGCTGTTCCGCTGAAAGCTCCTGCTGCAGAGCAGCTTTGCGGTGGTCCAGCAGCAGGTCTTTGTTGTACTTGAAGTAGCGTTCGCAGCCGTTCTCGGTGAGGAAGGCGTGGGACACCGGGTCCACCGTCAGCTCGGTGACGAACACCACCATCTCCTGGCTTTCGGCAAAGGCCTGTTCCATAAAGTCGAAAGCGGCTTCCAGCGCGGCGCTGGCGGTCTGCTGGGCCTTTTCGCGCTCATCGGCAAGGGACTGGAACTGCCCGCGCAGCAGGTCGAAGGCTTCCTGTGTGCCGGCGGCGTTGGCACGGCGCAGTTCGCCCTCCCAGCCGCGCAGCACGGCCAGCACCTGCAGGCGGGTGGTCAGAGCATCTTTGCTCAGCAGCCCGGCGGCACGCTTTTGCTGTGTTTCGGTGTCGTAATCCATGATCTGCTGGTGGAACATTTCTGCCGAGCCGTCCGGGATATCCTCCGGAACGGTGGCAAGGGCTTTTTTGGTCTCCCGCAGAAAGGCATAGCAGCTGTCGGCTACTGCATCTGCCTGACGGGAGGCCGTGAACCGGGTGCCGAGGCCTGCAAGGATCAGGCTGACCAGCGAAAGCCGCTCGTCGAAGGGGGCCTGCAGCAGCCGTGCGAACACGGCGGGCTTTGCCTGTCCGGCCAAGATCTCCTCTACGCCGTAGTCGTCGCGGTACTTATAGTAAAGGTCGAGATAGGCGGAGAAGTCCTCTGCGATCTTCGGGTGCTGGATGTACTCGCGGATCAGGTCTTCATCAGCCTGCAGACCCAGTGTTTCGTAGGTGTCCAGCAGATTGGAAAGATCCTCCCAGCCGCGGGCGGTCACGAACTGGGTGCCGTCCACATCGGCGTTGATCTGGTAGAAGTTCTGCGGGTGAAGCTCCAGATAGCTCAAAATGGCGCTGTGGATGTGGGCAGCGCGGGCATAGTCCTTCCACACGGGCAGGTCCGGCTCAATGTCCATGCGGCGCACGCGGTCCAGCGTAACGATATCAAAGTCGCGCACAGATTTGTTATATTCCGGTGGGTTGCCTGCCGCCACGATCACCCAGCCCGCAGGCACGGCCTGATTGCCAAAGGTCTTGCATTGCAAAAATTGCAGCATGGTGGGGGCCAGCGTTTCCGACACACAGTTGATCTCGTCGATGAACAGAATGCCCTCGGAGAGGCCGGTGGCCTCCATCTTGGCGTAGATGCTGGCAATGATCTCGCTCATGGTGTATTCAGTCACGGAGACATCTTTGCCGCCATAATTGCGCTGGCGGATGAAGGGCAGACCCACGGCGCTCTGGCGGGTGTGGTGGGTGATGGTGTAGGCCACCAGAGCCACGCCGCACTCCCGGGCTACCTGCTCCATCACCTGCGTTTTGCCAATGCCCGGAGGCCCCATGAGCAGAATGGGACGCTGCCGGATGGCCGGGATGGCGTATTCGCCCAGAGCATCCTTGGCAAGGTAGGCTTTTACGGTGTGTTCAATTTCTTCTTTGGCTCGTTTGATATTCATAACAAATTCCCTCACGAATTGTTCAGGTCACGGTACAGGTCGTCCTCTTCGGCCAGCGCGTCGGCAAGGGTGCTTTGCGGGCGGGCTGCTGCACCGGTAAATTCCTCTTCATCCAGAACCACCTTCATGGCCCACGGCGGTACATTGGCATCGTCGAACCGCTCCCCCAGAAACAGAAAAGCGGTGTCGTAGGCCGGGCGCTTGGCGGGGTAGGTGCCCATGCCGTCGGTGAAGTACAAAAGGCCCCGCAGGTTCGAGAACTTCTTCTCGGCGCACAGCTGGTTCACGTATTCAAAGGCCGGGCGGAAGTCCGTTCCGCCGCCGCCCCGCAGCTCAAAGTGGTTCATGGCGTGGATCAGCTCGTCCTCATTGTGGATCAGGATATCCTGCCGGATGGCGTTATCGGCCTGGATCAGGTGCAGGTTCATCCGGTGGAAAAAGTTCTCCTGTCCTTTCAGCAGAGTGTAGGTCTCCGCAAGGAACGCCCGCACCAGTTCACCGGAGGTGGAGTAGCTGGTGTCGATGACAAGGGCCAGCTCCTCGATCTTTTTGCTCTCCCGGCTTTCCAGAGGCTCGATGAGGGCAGGTTTCCGTACACCGAAAGGCCGTAGGTGTAGAAGTTCAGGTCGAACTCGTCCGGGTCCAGCTTTACTTCCTCCCGCAGCACGCAGAACCGGCGCAGAAAATCCCGGTAGCTGCGGCGGCTGCGGTTGGCGGCTTTTACCTGCTGCTTCAGGGCATCGGCACCGTCCCCGGCTTCCTTATCCCGCAGGTCCAGCTCTGTCTGCATCCGCTCCCCGATCTTCTGCCACGTTTTCTGGGGCAGCGGCGTGGGCATCTGCTGGGGCTGGTCAGGCGCATCCTTCGGCCACAGACGGTGGTCGTCGGTCACGAACTCCCGCTCCAGCTGGCGCAGCACACCGGGGGTCTGCCGGGTGAGCCACCGATACACCGGCGCGGCTGCCACCACGGTTTCCTCGGCGGTGATCTGCTGGTAGGCGTTCTGGCGCACATAGGTCAGCGGGCGCTTGACGCTGGTGCGGTTCAGGCTGTCGATAACGTTTTCCACTGCGATATCACAGGCAAGGCTCCACAGCTGCGGCTCCCGGCGGCCTTTCAGCCACAAATGCCGGAATACGCAGTGGAATATGGTGTGTAGATACAACCGGTTGAGATATTTTGGATTGTCCTGATAGAGCCGCAGCAGGTGGCTGGGCTGATAAAACAGGACCTGACCGTCCGTAGCCAGCACCCGGCAGCGCTCGTCCGGGGCGGGGGACAAGGCACTGAGCGCCATATCCAGAAAGCGGAAGTCCAGATACAGCCCGCTGCGCACCACCGCCAGCACCTCGCCGCCCATGCGTGCCTGCCACTCCTCGTGGGTCTCCGGCCGCTGGGACTGGAACGGCTTGCGCGGGTCAAAAATTTTTCTTTTTGGATCGTTTGGGGCAAAAGTGTCACCTCACTTAGAACCCTCTCAGCCTCGCTGCAAACTCCCCCAGTCATCGCTGCGCGATGCCAGCCCTCTCATGGATGGGGCCTCTGGCGAAACCGGAAGCTTACCCTTACTGCCAAAGGCTTCCTCTTAGAGGGAGCTGGCGCACGAAGTGCGACGGAAGGAGTTTTCTGCTGTTTAAAAATCAAAATCGTACCGCTGCTTTTTGGGCTGAGGAACATACTTTTTGTGCTCCGCATCCGCCAGCAGAGCGGCGGCAGCGGCGTTCCCAGCCTTGGCGGCAAGGGCTGAAGCTTCGGCAAAGCCGTCTTTGTCCAGCACATCCAGCGCAATGAGTGCACGCACGGCATCATTGTCCTGTGCCTTCAGCAGGCGGGCCAGCACCCGGTCGGTGTTGGCTGCCAGAAATGCCCGGTAGTGCCCGGCGGCGGCTTCGGCCAGCTGCCACGGATACCGCAGCCGGTCAAAGCAGAGCATTGCCATCACATTGGCATCGTCGGCATCGTGGCCCTGCGGGAAGATCGCGTCGTATTCTGCGGGGAGGAATTTGTTCTCTAAAAAACACTGCCGGTAATGATATCCTTGGCCGGAAAAGGTGTGCAGAAGGATGTGGGCGGGGGTCTCCTCGATATCCTCCCAGTAGGCGGGATACCAGAGCGCCGCCAGCGGGGCTGCTGTACCGGCAGGGCAAAACTCAGCCCGCACCGCTTCGGTGATGTTGTTCACAAGGGCAAACAGGCCGGTAGGTTCTTCAGGCCTGCCTGCACCCGGATGGTCTCCAGCGCGAAGCAGTTCAAAAACACATCGCTGCCCATGGTTAGGCTGCCCGTGCCCACGGTGAGCAGACGCAGCTTGCGGCAGTTGTAGAATGCGCAGCTGCCGACGACCTGTAAGCTGTCCGGCAGGGTCAGCTCTTCGAGAAAGTTCCCACACACCGGGTGCAGATCGTCTGCATCCGAACCGGCAGCGGGCGCGTCAAAGTCGAAGTCATACCGACGGCAGGTGCCGCCTACCGTCTGCCCAAAGGCCCGAATCAGCCGCGCCGTGCCGTCCGGGGCCGCCTCGTAGCGGCAGGTCTTGTCTGCCGTAGGCAGGCTGCGCGGCTTTTCGGAAAAGCAGTAGTCGCCCAGTTCGGTAACAGCAAAGCTGCCGCCCTCCGGTGCTGGCAGTGTTCCGGGCAGCGCGATACACGGCTCTGTGCCGTACACCCGCACCAGCCGGGCTGTGTCTGCCGAAAGGGGCAGGATGTCCAGTGTCAACTTGTTTTCCGAAACCACAGTGTAAAACCCCTCAATACGATAGAATCATTCAGCATTCAGTATAAACCAACGGAAAAGCCTTGTAAAGTACAAAAAATTCCGACGTAACATGGTAGAAAAACAGATTGGAAACCTCTTGACTTTTGCATGAAAGTGCGTATAATAAGGGTAGGCAACGCGATAAGGCCGAACGTGTTTACCACGTAAAAATCGAAGCACCCCGGTACTGGTTCTACCGGGGTGCTTCTTTTCATTAGTGCTTGCTGCCCTTGAAGAACAGGCTGTCAAGCCACTTGCATAAATAGTAGGCTACTACCTCTGCTGCGACAGTCTGAAAAAACGCGATAAAGCTAGGCATGTTTACCACCTCCTTTCCGCGACAGGGGGATCGGAGAAGGGCCGCAGAGTCAGTATAACACAAAAAGCGGCAGCGCGCAATTTGATGCACGCTGCCGCTTTTTCATTGAGGAGGTAGAAAAAAGCTTAGTCCTCGGCCAGATTGCCGGTGTACAGCTGGTAATACTTGCCTTTTTTAGCGATCAGCTCGTCGTGGCTGCCGCGCTCGATGATGCGGCCCTGCTCCAGCACCACGATGCAGTCTGCATTGCGGACGGTGGACAGGCGGTGCGCAATGACAAAGCTGGTGCGGCCGTACATCAGGCCGTCCATGCCGCGCTGCACCAGCGCTTCGGTGCGGGTATCGATGGAGGAGGTGGCCTCGTCCAGGATCAGCACCGGGGGATCTGCCACGGCGGCACGGGCGATGGCCAGCAGCTGGCGTTGGCCCTGCGAAAGGTTTGCACCATCGCCGGTGAGCATGGTGTTGTAGCCTTCCGGCAGGCGCTTGATGAAGCCATCCGCGTTGGCAAGGCGGGCGGCGGCGATGCACTCTTCATCGGTGGCATCCAGCCGGCCGTAGCGGATATTCTCCATCACCGTGCCGGTGAACAGGTGAGTATCCTGCAGCACGATGCCCAGAGAACGGCGCAGATCGGCCTTTTTGATCTTGTGGATATTGATGCCGTCGTAGCGGATCTTGCCGTCCTGAATGTCGTAGAACCGGTTGATGAGGTTGGTGATGGTGGTCTTACCGGCACCGGTAGAGCCGACAAAGGCGATTTTCTGGCCCGGACGGCCATACAGGTTGATATCGTGCAGGACGGTTTTTTCCGGCACATAGCCAAAGTCTACATCGGTAAAGGTGATGCTGCCTTCCAGCTTGTGGTAGGTGGTAGTGCCGTCGTGGTGCGGGTGCTTCCATGCCCACAGGCCGGTGCGCTCGTCCGTCTCCACCAGCTGGTCGTTGCGGTCGTACTTGGCGTTGACCAGTGTGACATAGCCCTCGTCGGTCTCGCTCTCTTCGTCCATCATCTTGAAGATACGCTCGGCACCGGCCAGAGCCATGATGATGCTGTTGGCCTGCATGGACACCTGACTGATGGGCATGTTGAAGCCCTTGTTCAGGCTCAGGAAAGCCACCACCGTGCCAAGGGTCGTGCCGCCCATGCCGCTCACGGCCATGGCTGCGCCTGCCAGCGCACAGACGGCATAGCTGATGTTGCCCAGCTGGCGTTGACCGGCATCATGATGTTGGCAAAGCTGTTGGCTTTGTTGGCGCTGTCCTTCAGCTGGTCGTTCAGCTGGCGGAAACCGGCCAGCGCCTTCTGTTCGTGGGTGAACACCTTGACGACCTTCTGGCCTTCCATCATTTCTTCGATGTAGCCGTTCAACTTGCCCAGATCCCGCTGCTGCTGGATGAAGTATTTGCCGGACTGCTGGGTGATCTTTTTGGAGCAGAACATCATCAGCGCCACCATCAGCATGGTGACGATCGTCAGCTGCCAGCTGAGCATGCACATGCTGAAGAACACCGAAACAATGGTAATGGCGCTGGACACCAGCTGCGGGATGCTCTGGCTGAGCATCTGGCGCAGGTATCCACGTCGTTGGTGTACACGGACATGATGTCGCCGTGGGGATGCTGGTCAAAATACTTGATGGGCAGGCTCTCCATGTGGGTGAACAGCTGGGTGCGCAGGTTGCGCAGGGTGCCCTGTGTCACGTTGACCATGATGCGGGCGTTGAGCCATGCGGCCAGAATGCCGATGACATAGATGATGCCTACCCGCAGCAGAGCCGCAGCCAGCGGGGCAAAATCCGGATCCTGCTGCTGGGTCATGGGTACGATGTAATCGTCCATCAGGGTCTTTAAGAACAGACTGGCCTGTACGTTTGCCAGCGCGCTGACCACGATGCAGACAAGCACAAGGATGCAGTGGGGCAGATAGTGCCGGAATACCTCATCCATGATGCGCTTCAGCAGCTTGCCCGGGTTTTCCACTTTGGGCCGGGGGCCGCCCATGCGGGGGCCGGGGCCGCGAACTTCTTTTGCCTGAGCCATTACTGTTCACCTCCCTGTTTGTCAAAGTCGCCGCTGCCTGGGTCTGGCTGTTGTAAACTTCCTGATAGATGGCGTTGGTCTTGAGCAGCTCTTCGTGGGTGCCCAGACCATCGATCTTACCGTTATCCAGCACAAGGATGCGGTCGGCGTCCTGCACCGAGGAAATGCGCTGTGCAATGATGATCTTGGTGGTGCCGGGGATCTCCTCCCGGAATGCCTTGCGGATCTTGGCATCGGTAGCGGTATCCACGGCGCTGGTGGAGTCGTCCAAAATCAGAACCTTGGGCTTGCGCAGCAGGGCGCGGGCGATGGTCAG
>ENA-OQEX01000141-OQEX01000141.1-human-gut-metagenome-genome-assembly--contig:-NODE-141-length-43174-cov-5.572653_pt1 | contig 43174 bp, 47 predicted proteins | sample MGYA00242802_ERZ504649 | MGnify/ENA primary metagenome ERZ504649 (study PRJEB26092, sample SAMD00036194) | human gut metagenome | host: Homo sapiens | study: EMG produced TPA metagenomics assembly of...
GCGCGCAGCAGGATCAGGTGTCCGCCGCCCAGCAGCAGGTCGCCAATGCCAAGGACAGCCTCGGCCAGGCCAACACCGGCGTGCAGGACGCGCAGCAGGACGTGCAGCAGGCCCAGCAGCAGGTCGACCAAGCCCAGCAGGACGTGCAGCAGGCCCAGCAGAACGTCGAGGACACCATCAACCAGGACCGGAACGTGCAGCAGGCCACCACCGGCGTCCAGCAGGCGCAGGACAGCCTCGGCCAGGCGCGGGACAATCTCAAGCAGGCGCAGGAGAAGGCCGACCAGACCGCGAAGAACGCCAGCAAACTCGAGAAGGCCATGAACGACAGCCAAGCCATCCGCGACGACGCCGCCAAGGCCAAGGAGCAGGCCGACCGGAAGCCAAGCAGCTCAGGCAAAGGTCGACGCGACCGACAAGGCGAAGCTCGACCAGGACACCGCCGCCAAGAAGACCGACGCCGCCAAGGCTCAGGCGAAGGCCAACGAGGCCCAACAGGCCGCGGACAAGGCGCAGGCGAAGAGCGACGAGGCGAAGGCGAAGCTCGACGAGGCCACCCGCCTGGCGGGCGACGCGAACGATCCCGCCAAGGTCAAGGAGCGCAGGACGCCGCCCAAAAGGCCGGCGAGGCCGTCAAGGACGCGAAGCAGGCGCAGGCCGAGGCCACCGTCGCCGCCGCGACCGCGAAATCCACGGCCGACAAGACCCAGTCGAAGGCCGACGACGCGCGGAAGAAGCTCGACAAGGCGAACGACGCCGCCGACCAGGCGAAGGCGCAGGCCGACAAGACACAGGCCGCGCTCGACAAGGCCCAGGCGGACAAGACCACGTCCGACAAGGCGCTCGACAAGGCGCAGGCCGCGAACGAGAAGGCCCAGGCGAGCTCGCCAAAGCGAACCAGAACGCCGCGGACGCGCAGGCCGCCGACGACAAGGCGTCGCAGGACGCCGATGCCGCACAGTCCGCGTACGACGCCGCTGTCAAGGCCGCCGCGGACGCCAAGAAGGCCGCCGACGAGGCCGTCAAGAAGGAGGCGCAGGGCGCTGCCGGCTGGTTCCAGACGGACGACGCGGAGCAGGCGTACAAGTATCTGACCGACTCCAGCGTGTCCAAGTACCTCGAGTACACGCACATCGGAGCGAAGGACGACGCGACCAGCCTCGACAACCTGCTGAAGGCCCTCGACATGATCGACGAGTGCAACAGGCTGCGCGAGGAGAACGGCCTGGAACCGTTGAAGGTGTCCGAGACCGCGTTGGCCATGGCCATGGTCCAGGCCAACTACGCCGCCAACGGCCACTACGGCCACAACTACCAGTACGAGAACACCGGCGAGAACCTCGCATGGGGCACCTCGGCCTGGGATCCGTACGAGGCTGGTACACGGCCGAGAAGGCCAACTACGACGCGGCCGTCAAGTCCGGCGACTATCCGGACCTCGCCGGCCTGTCCGCGTACGACATCAGCCTGAAGTATCCGGACCTGTACCAGAAGATCGGCCATTACCTCAACATCATCAGCCCGGACTACACCGCCACCGGCATGGCCTACAGTGGCTACGGCGCGAACAAGTACAGCCACGCGTTCTCGCAGGAGTCTTCAACGAATGGAACTCCTACAACAAGAACGACACCGTGTATGACGCGGCCGTGTACCGCACGATGGTCGAAAACTACGTCAACGGCGTCCGCAACGCCCAGTCCACGTACGATGCCGCGTTGAAGAAGGTCGATGAGGCCAAGGCCGCGCTCGACAAGGCCAACCAGACGAAGGCCAGCACCGCCGACGCGAAGACCGCCGCCGAACAGGCCCAGCAGGCCGCAAAGGCCGAAGCCGCCGAAACCGCGAAGATCCTCACCGACGCGACAGCCAAGAGCCAGCAGGCCCAAACCGCGTACGACCAGGCCCAGCAGGCGCTCGACAAGGCACAGGCCGACTACTCGACGGCCGACACCGCACGTCAGGCCGCCCAGACCGCCTACGATGAGCCAAGACGGCGAACGACCAGGCACAGACGAACCTCAAGAACGCCCAGGCCGCGGTCGAACAGGCCCAGCAGGCGCTCGACAAGGCACAGGCCGACAAGACCACTGCAGACGAACGCGTGAACATCCTGACCGACGCGGAGAACGCCTTGGCCACCGCCAAAACCAACTACGAGCAGGCCAAGAGCGAAGCCGAACAGGCCAAGCAGGCATCGGAGAGCGCCAAGGCGACCTCAAGGCCAAGCAGGACGCCTACGCGCAGGCCAAGGCGAAGAGCGACGAGGCCGAACGGCAGGTCAAGGATCTCGAGGCCGCGTTGGCCGACCTCAGGGCCAAGACCGACGCGTTGACCGCGGCCCAGAGCGATCTCGACACGAAGATCCAAGCATACCAGCAGGCCGCCACGGCCCGCGACGAGGCCACCAAGCAGGTCGAACAGGCCAAGACCGACGTGAAGAACGCCGAACAGGCGTTGACGGACGCGAAGGCCAAGCTCGAACAGGCCCGGAAGGACGCGAAGGACACCGACGCGGTCAAGGCCGCCCAGTCCGCCGTCGACAAGCCCAGTCGGATCTCGACGCCGCCAAGCAGGCCCTCGCCGCCGCCCAGGCCAAACTCGCCGGCGCGAAGACCACGCAGGCCAAAGCGAAGAGCGACTACGACAAGGCCCAGGCCGCATTGGCCGCCGCGATCAAGAACGCGGCCGACAGGAACGGTTCCAAGACCGACGGCGCCTCCGGCCCGCAGATCGAGCAGGCCGGCCTGAAGGCCAGCGAGAAGGCCACGTCGAACGCCGCCGCCAAGGCCGATCAGGTCATGGCGTCCACCGGCGCGAACACGAACGGCATGCTCCTCGCAGCCGTGGCTCTCACCGGCATCGGCTGGACCATGCTCGACATGAAGCGCCGCCGCATGGACGTGACCGCACGCCACGGCAGGCGCTGACCCAATTCCCCCTCCAAACAAACAGGCGGCCGGAACAGGACGACGGAAACCCTTACGACGGTTTCCGGAACTCCCGTTCCGGCCGTTCTCCTTTCCCACGGTCCTGCATTACCGATGCACCACGCAACGGTCGTCTTACCAAGAAACAAACTGGAAGAAGAAAGAACGGCCATGATTCCGCACACCCTCACCCCCCGTGACGGTATCGGACGGGGCGCGTGTGGAGATAACGCGGCACAGGAATCGACAATCCCCGCGCAAGGAGGATGAGATGGACAATATCGTCGTCATAACCATCATCGCCGTCTTCTGGCTCTCCGGCCTGCTGATGACATGGAGCATGTGCATCGTCGCGGCACGAGCCGACCGGCGTATGGAAGAGCGCGGACGCGGATGCCGGCCGGACGACACCAGCCACGGGGAATAGCGGGGACGCATCACCGCCGGTTTCTCCATCATGATGTTGGACGAGTGAGTCAATCCCCCTGTCTGATATCGCAGGCGCGTCATGTGGATTGTCCGGGAACGGATTTTCCGCAAGGGATTCCCGTTCCCGGACATGTCCGATTCTAGGGAGGAATTATGGCTGCAACTCTTTGCATCCTCGTGCTGATGGTCCTCGCCGCCTCATGCCTGTACGAGGCTTTCGTGTACCTGGCCGTCAAACAGAAAAGCACCTTCGTGGGCCGTAAAACCAAGGACAAGGTGCTCGCCATGGGCCGTAAGGCCCGTCAAGGCAAGGCCACCCTGTTCATCGTTCTCGCCATCGTCTGCTTCGTTCTGATGATCGTCGCCGGTATTCTGATGGCCCACGCCGGATACAGCGTGTGAGCGGGAAACCGTCAGCCAACATGATGGGCGGCCGACGGGCGTACCGTTCCCATGCCGCCCATCCTTTCGTTTTTCTTTCCGGGGAGTGAGCATGTCCGTCAAGGACGATGACGAATACGACGATGATGGGACGGCCAGCACGGGTGACGATGACGTCGACCCGTTCGTGCCGTTGCTTGAGAATGATGGGCATCGGCTGGGCCGTCCCGCTCGTCGCGGCGTCGGCGTGGTGGGTTTCGTGCCCGCGCCGACCAGACTGTCCATTCCCGAACTGGATTGGCTCACACACGTGCGTGACGGTGGCGACCGTACCGTACGCGTGCCGGACCACCGGTATTCCCGGTCCGACCGCAACGCGGTCGAGGCGGCGCGCGGCCGCCTGTATTCGATGGTGTCGAAGCAGATCGACCAGACGAAACGCGTGTACAAGGCGCGTCAACGCGACGAGGAAGGCATGCTGCCTTTGGGTTCCTCGTCCCCGTTGGACATGATCACCCGTGATTTCAACGAACGTCCCCTAATTCCCTGGCATCAGACCAGTACGGGCCGGGCGGGCGTGCTCACCACGTTCGTGGCCGGTTCGGGAGCCCAGTTGATTCCCGGACCGCCCATCGGCGTGGACGCGCTTTCACGTGAACTGTTCCAATTCGACTGTTGGGGCACGTACGACGTGCACATGACCACCAGTCCGGACTTGTTCTTCAGTGGCCTGCGCGGCCAGGGCAAAAGCTATTGCGCGAAAGTCCTCGCGGTCCGTGAGATCGGTTTCGGACGCAACGTCATCGTCCAGTCGGACCGGCAGGGCGAGTGGAAGGCCATAGCCCAGGCCATTCCCGGCGGCAGGTCGTCTCCCCCGGCAAAGGCAGTTATCTTAACCCGTTCGCCATGCCCGACATGTCCCACGTGACTTCGGGCGAGGACAGGCACGCGCTCCGCCAAGAGGTCCTGTCAGGCAGGAAAAGCGCCATGATGGCGTTGGCCGAGGCCGTGAAGGAACCCGACCGTCCGTTCCCGTTGGACAAAGACATGCTCTCCCTGATCGACCAGCTCATCGCCTCCTATGACGTGGGTCCGATGACGTTGCAGGACGCGGTCGCGCGTCTTTCCGACTGGGATTGGGTCGATAGCGTGTACAAGAACATCCACGGTTTCGAACATTACCGCGATCTCGCGCGCGAGAAGGCCAGCGAGGCGGCACGCGTGTTCTCCCCCATGGTCGAGGGCGGCACGATGAGCGGCATGTTCGACAAGGAGTCCACAATCACGCTGGACCCGGCCGCGCCGATCATCGTGTTCGACACGTCCGGCCCCGTGTTCCAAGATCCCACGTTGAAACGCGTGTACACGGCCGCGGTCAGCTCGTGGATCGACCGGCTGCTGCAGGCACGCGACGGATTGCGCCGCATCATCGTATGCGAGGAGGCGTGGGACCTGCTGTCCAATCCCCAGCTGGTCGACTCGTTGCAGACCCGGCAGCGTTCCGCGGGCCATTGGGGTTGCGCGACATGGCTGATCGTGCACGGCGTCGCGGACATGACCCAGGTGTTCACGGCCGGCAGTGGCCTGCGCGGCAAGGTCGAACAGTTGATGAACCTGATGGAAACGAAGATCATCTACCGGCAGGGCGGCGAGAACATCCCCCTGCTGAACCAGCTCATCCCTGATCTGAGCGAGGACGAATTGGAACAGATACCACGTTTGGCGCAAGGCTATGGCATCTGGCGTATCGGACACGAGCATCCACGCATGATACTGCCCATCGCCGGCCCCATGTGGGCGCGCGTGTTCGACACGTCAAGCTGCGCAGGGCGTCATAGGAGAATCGCCATGCAGTATCGGATCCTATTTCACTTCCATGTCTTTGTTCACGAGGCTCATGCAGTCTCTTTTCGCTTGTCTGAACCCCGAAAGGTCCTCATAATGGCGGATTACCCTTTGATCGGGATGCAGTTCTTTCGCGGGCCATGTTTTTCCAGAAGCGCTGTACACCGTCAGATTGCCGGTGATTTCGAAACTTTCACTCCGGTATTCCTCGTCCTTGTCCGTTTGGCCGGTCAGGGTCATACTGGTTCGCGGGGCGACCACGAACAGGAGTTTCGACTCACCTGGAGCAAGACTGAAGCTTCCCTTATCGTTGAGGACCGCAGAACCAGCCTTGTATCCTCCTTTCCTGTCGAATTCCGGCATACATATTCTCATGCTTTCAGCATGTTTCGTATCCCTGCTCAGGGAAATGACGGTGTCCTCCGTCCTACCGCTGTTGGCCAGAACCATCGCGAATGTGGACTGAGTGGACATGCCATCCGCCTCGATTCTCACATTGGGTTCCATCCTGTCGAGCATGAACCATGTATAGTCTGGGCCGGACCGGTCGAACTGCCAGTTGCCAACGACGATCTGATAGCCCGTCAGCACTATGGCGACGATTGTAGCCACGTTCGCAAACAGGCCTATCACCTCCATCGCACATTCCCACCGTTTCATCCACTCCGTCCTCGGGCTTCCGCCGATGCTCTTCGCCGTATCGGCGTGATTCGGCGCTTTGGATCCGTCGGAGGGTTCCCTTTCCTCGGTGGAGTTCCTTTTCTTCGGGGGTTTCCGTCTTTTTTGGACCATTCTCTTTCGTTCCCCTTCCCTATGTCTGGAGGTTTTCCATGGATCTTATAAGCAATTTTATGTGTACTGACGCCGGCCAGCGGCTGACGGTGGCCGTGCTGTTCATCGCCCTCGTGCTGAACCTGCTCTCCTTCGCGTTGAAGCTGTTCGATTTGTTTCTCCGTTCGTCTGGCCAAGATGAGGAAGACGACTTCTCCCAGCAAGGCTGGTCCAATGATTCAGAAGACAACCGGAAGGGATTGGCGTCATGACGGGACATCGGATCACGGCACGCCGCGGCTACGACCGTGAGGAATTGAACGCGGACAACCGCCGCAAGGTCATGGACGCGTGGAAACGGTTCGAATCATCGAAGCCGGGCGTATGGCTGAGCCGGCACACGGACCTGCTGGAACGTCTCTCGGACGAGGAAAGCCATCTCGTGGCGCGTGTCGGCGCGATGGTGTGCGTGTTCGCGTTGATTCTGTCGATGGTCTTGTTCCTCGCCGTCCAAGGCGACGTGCTCGCATGGACGCTGTTGACGCTGCCCGTGTTCGCGGTCGCGTTCATGGTTGTCATGGCCTTGTGGATCTTCTGGGACGCGTATCGGGATTCCGGCGAACGCGCGGCGGACTGGCTGTCCACGCGTCCCGGCGTGGCCACGTGGCGTCAGCTCGCCGCGGACTATGGGCCGCGTGCCATCAACCGTGACGTGGTTCCGTCCGTCCTGCCGCGCATGCTGGCCGACTTCCGCGACCGGAAACCACACGCCATCCACCCCCGCCCCTGGCATGCCGCATGGTATGTGGGCAAGTCGTGGAACATGGAGGTGTGGCTGGGTTCCGAACGGCACATCTACGTGCTGGGTCCTACCCGTTCCGGCAAGACCGTCAGCGTCGTCATCCCCGCCGTGGTCGAGGCCCCCGGTTTCGTGCTCGCGACCTCCACGCGAGGGGACATCATCAAAACGACGCGTTACCTGCGTGAATGCGGCGTGAAGGATCGGGTGACCGGCGCGTCGTATGGTGGCCGTGGCGCGGGCACCACGCACATCTTCGACCCGGAGGGCGTCGCGGAGAACGATCCGGATACGCGGCACAACATGAACTGGACGCCTTTGCAGGGTTGCGACGATCCGGCGGTGGCGATGCGCCGCGCGCAGACCATGGTCGCGATCGGCGGCATGGGGTCCGGTTCGAACAACCAGGAGTGGGGCGTGAGCGCGGCCATGTACGTGCAGGCCATGCTGTACGCGGCCGCGATTGCGGACCGCACCATCAACGACTGCTTCAAGTGGAGCCTGTCGCCGGAGAACGCGCAGGAGGCCGCGGACCTGATCCGCAAGTACACGACCGAACGCGAGATGGACCGTTGGGCCGCGACATTGAACGCGCTGCCGCACGTCGATCCCCGTCAGAAAGGCAGCGAGTGGTTCGGCGTGAAGAACGCGTTCAGCATCCTCGCCGACCCGAACGTGCGCGCCCGCATGAATCTGAGTCCGTCCGATCCGCGACTGATCGACCCGAAACGCATGGTGCTGCGGGGCGACACCGTGTACGTGCTGTCCAAGCCCCGCCGTGACGGCGGCGTGGCCGGCAACGCGGGCATTTTCGTGAGCCTGCTGCTCGACACGTTCCAAGAGGCGTGTCAGGATCTCGCGTTCGACAAGGCGTCCGGCTCGCGAGGCAAGATCGAACCTCCCGCACGGTTCGTGTTGGACGAACTGTCGAACATCGAGAAATGGCCCGGCCTGCGCAACGCCATCACGCAGGGCGGCGGCAACGGCTACCAGCTGATCATCGTGGAACAGTCCCGCCAGCAGATGGCCGACGAGAAGGACGGGTACGGCAAGGCCGTGGAGCAGACCGTGTGGGAGAACTGCCATCGGATCATGCTCAAGGGCGTGTCCGACGACGAGACGTTGAATGGTGGATCGGCCAGATCGGCACGCATCACCGGACGCGCCGCGAATCCTCCTGGAATCCGGGACAGGGCCCGTTGGGCGGTCTGACCACGCGTCACGAACGTGAGGAATCCGTCACCCAACAGGAATTGAGCCTCCTGCCCGTAGGCTACGCGCTCGTGGAACCGTTGGGCCAGGCGCCCGCCTTGGTGCGCATGATCATGTTCATGCGCCGCGCATGGTGGCGTGAGGGCTTGGAGGACCTGCGTCCCACGGCCACGAACGCATGGCATGAGGATCACGGCGAAAGGACCATCGCATGAGCGACGTCGAAGAATACTTCACCCAGATGGCGGGCACCGACGCGACAAGCCGGATGCCACGGACGACGCCAAGCATGACGAGACCATGGGAGCAGGCCAGAGCGCGGACGTGGCTGGCGGCTTGGAACGCCCGTCGTTCTGGACGGACGACATGGAACGGGAATTCCGGACAGAGGTCAAGTCCCTGTTCGACGACATGGTCGGCAGACAGCAGGGCGAACTGTCCGTGAGGGACCAGTGCGAGCACGCGTACGAGGAACTGACCGCCACGGTCAACGGCAAGTACAAGGAGCTGACCGGCAAGGACCTGCCGGCCTCCATGGCGCGCAACCTCGACCAGCTGCTCACGCAGATCACCATGGCCCCGCTCAACGAGCCGGAACACGGTCCGGGACTGTGGGCCAAGCTCCCCCAGCATTCCATCGCCACCATGGTCGAGGCGCGCCCGTTGGACCTGACCGGCTCGCCCACGCGCATGGACATCGATTTGATGATGCTGCACACCATCCGCATGGGCCGGTTCCTCACCACGCATTACACGGATTGGGCGCAGACCCTTCCCCCATGCTGGATCCGCCACGACGACGTCGTGCAGGAAGTGTATGCGCTCAAATGCTACATGGACCTGGTCGTCGCCAGTCCCAACGGAGGATTGTACGCACCGACGTTGCAGTCGCTCATCCATTCCACGTTGGAACGCGTCAAAGCGTATCTCGCCTCGTCCGAAGCTTCGAACTCCGACCATCGGCATCACCTGTCCGGACCGGAGGAACGCCAACGGGAGCAGGCCAGGCAGGATGAGTACGAGCATTGGTTCAACCGTGACGGCGGATGGAGCGAGGAACCAGGATTTGACCAGTCATGGCGGTTCTCCACCCCGTCGGAAGGCTTGGACACGGTCTGCGACCTGATGACGCCCACCCGCGTCGACGACGTGGACACGGCCGACGACGCCACACTCCGCAATCAGGCCGCCCAGTGGCGTTCGGAAATCGACAGCCTGCGCGGCAGCTACGACACGGACCATGCCACGGAGCATCTCGCGCAGGCCGCGCAGGACGAGGAGACGATCCGCCGCGTCTGGCTGTCCTACACGGGACGCGAACGCGAAAGCCGCGATCGGCTCGACCGCGCGGCCACGTCCGCCGCAATGCTGATGCGGGACACGGAACGGTCCAGGCTCCTGTCCGACAAGGACCGTCGAAACCTGAACGACCTGATCGGCCGAGCCCGCATGATCCTCCACGCGTATGGCAAAACCCACTTGGACGAGAACTACAAGCCGTGCAGCATCGGCCTGCAGGACGATCTGACCGCACGCCTGGAACGCATCGTGCAAGGCGATCCCGCCGGAGTGTTCGACCGTTGCGAACGCATGATCGACCAGATGGACGCCACGTTCGCACGCGGAAAGGAGCCAACCGATGACCAGCGAACAGCCTAGCCTGTTCGACCAGTTGACGCCGTCCGACGCGTTGAGGGACGACCTCGACTGGCTTGACTCGCTTCAGGAGACGAAACCGTCCACACCGCCACGCAAGCCGAAGAACCGCCGTTCCAACCGGAAGCATGATATCGAACCGGTCCAGTATGACGACAAGCATGGAACGACGACCGCTCCCCCAACCGAGACGACAGTCCCCGCCACGGTTCAGGACACGTTCGCGTTGCTGCCCGTATCCGAAAGCACGGTCGCATTGCCTCCCGTATCCGAAGGCGCGTCCGACACGACGCCGGTTCCACAATCCACAGGCGTCGAAAACGACCAGACGGCGGAACGTCCGGAACCTTCCATGCCGTCCAGCGACGCCCGTCCCATGCCGGCGGTCCCACTGCCTCCACGTCCGGCCATGGAGGATGCCAACGTTCCGGACGAGGCGAAGGACACCCTCGCCTCCATGATCCCGGTCGGAGATGAAACCCCATCCGACATCCCACCTGTGGCAACGGAAACGGCTTCCGGCGGCATCAGGACGGCCGTGAGCCTGCAGGACGTGGCCGATCCCGACGGACCGTCCGAGGACGCCAGGACGATGGTTTGGGTGCGTCGTGGTCTCATCGGCGCTCTGACGTTCATTCTCCTGCTCGTCCTGTTCGCGCTCATGGGCTCCCATTCGGCCACCGTCAGACAGCAGGCGTCGGCCGAACGGTTGCAGACCTCCATGAGCCAACTGTCCACATGGACCGGCAAGGCGAAGACCACGATCAAGCAGGCGGATCGGATCGGATTGAAGGATACGGACGACATCGATTCCCTCCGCCGTCTGATCGACTCGAACGGCAGGCTCATGCGCTCCGACCGGACGGGACTGTCGGAAAACGAATCGGAACGGCTCGCCGCCAAGGCCGCCAAGGCCACGAAACGCACCCGCACGCTGACCAACAAGATTGGCCGGCTCGTCAAGGAAAAGCCGTTGACGGACGCGAAGAACAAATGCCATACGGCATTGGACAAGGCGTCGAAAGCTCCAATGATGCGAAACCATCCGACGATGCGACCCGTACGGCGAAAGCCACATTGGACAAGCTCATCGCGCAGGCCCGCAAACTCGACAAGAAGACGACCATCGACACGTGGACCGACATGACCGCCAAACTTGACAAGGCCCGCGAAAACCTCGCCCGCGCATTAGACGCGAAAACCAAGCCGACGAGGAAGCCAAACGCCAGGCCGAAGAACAGGAGCAACAGCAACAGCCGCAACAGGCCGCGCCGATACCAACCCCAGCACCGACGCCCACGCCGCAATATCATGGTTCGTCCGGCGGCACCGGCTCCACGACCGTGCCCCGCGGCAACAATGGCGGCAATGCGAACAATGGCGGCACCGGCAACAGCGGCGGATCGTCCGGCGGGAACTCCGGCGATGGTACGTGCCACCGGAAACCCCTGACAACAGTCTGCCGAACAACGATTCAAGCCTCTGAGCAAAGGAAGACCAATGGGAAAGAACAATCCACGCAAACAGTCCTCACCCGAAGCAAAGAAACAAGCCGCCATCTGGTGCGCCATCGCGGTCATCGCCGTGGCCGTCATGATGCTGATGGCCAACCCATGGAAACATCAGCCGGCCACGACGGCGCCCCAGGCCAATTCGGCCACCCAGACCCAGTCCGATGCGAAACACAAAGCGAAGGCAAAGAAAAAGGGAAAAGCAGCGTCCACGTCCGACAGTCTGGAACAGAAAGCCCAGACCATGTTCACCGGTGACGCGGAGCAGATCTCGAACGACGTGCGCGACCTATTGAACGCGCCCGAAAACTCGAACGTCGACACGCTTTCCACCCTGCTGTACCGACACGGACGGCAGGACCTCGCCGAAGCGACCGACCTGTACGACGCGATCGGACAACAGAAGGACATCGACACGATCCGCAGCCTCGCACGCGAATGGTATCCGCAAGCCATGCGCGCCGCGATCGAAGCACGCCATTCGGACCTCTCGGATGGATTGGACAACACCGCGAAATCCGTGACAACCATCCAACAGGACAACCTGGAGAACATGCAGGGATGCGGCGACATCAAAAACGCGTACGAAACCGCGAAACAGCTCGTGGACTCCAAATCGGATGATTACGACGCTTTGACCAAAGCCCAACAGGATCTGACCACCGCTACAAGCGGATGCGCCACCAACCTAGATCCGAAAGACCTCGAAAAAGTGTTCGGACAGCCACAGGGAACCCTCAAGGAAGACAAGGAGTAGGAAAACATGACCACCACGAACAACCGCGCATGGAAAGCACTACTGCCACAAAACGGCATGATCGGCATGAGCCCACAGGTCGGCAGGGTGAAAATCCCTCCCATCAGCGTCCGCCAAACGTTGAACCTGACCGGAGGCAGGAAAATCAAAGCGGTGAAGGCATGCTGCTCGAAAAAGATTCGGCCAGATTCGTCACACTTGTCCCTCGACGGGAAGACTCCGCCTGGAAATGGACTCGCTGAAAGGCGGCGAGACCATCGAATTCGTGGGACATTCACGCGAATGGCATGACATGTCGGGACAAAACTACTTCGTGGTCATCGTCACCGACATGGACATCATCGAAGCCAAAAAGATTGCCACTGTAGCCAAATCGTAGAAGTACCTAGGGCTTGTCACCATATAAGATATGGAGACAAGCTACATTCATCAAGCGTTGCCGACTGAATAGGCTCTTTGCTTTGAAAGAAAACCGAGGCAAGGAGACCTAACCGATTGCAGGCATGGCGAATGGCAAGTACCCCGCTTCCGCACTTCGCCCCGTCCACGATTCCCCGGTCGATGCACGCGTGGGCCGCGGCGATCGCGGAATCGAAGCGGCTCCACACAGGCATAGACATAAGATTCCACACGTCGCGGCCATGATAGTCACTTACGTGTTCGCGACGTATGAATTGGCGATAAATGAAAGTTCGCTACGTCACATCATGATTTTTCATTGAGATAAAATACATTTTAATTCCGCAAGATTCTTCTCGCAATCATGCATAACTTCAGACATATATGCATCCATGTATGCCCAATCAGGTTCGCCTTTATCCGTGCAGGGCAATGTCACAGACAACAGTTTCGCCTTATCCCATATGCATTTATCGTCATAACTGAACCTATCTTTGATTGCCCTTTCCAACACGGTAGCCAAGAACAACAACGTAGATGAGGAATTGATTTCAGCTTTCGGTTTCACCAGATACGCGTCCCACAAGACACCTGTCTTCTGTGGCTGCGCATATACATCACCCGTCGCAATAGCGCCGTTTTGTACGATGTCGATCGTCATCTCGGCCGTATCGAAATCAGCTTCGCGCCCGTAATACATGATGCCGTTATTGCCATGTTTAGCGTTGGCTAGCGGCAAACTAAATTCAGGCGTACGTTCCTCGGACACATCAAATGTTTTATTAAAACTTTCATTCTTGATATCAAGCTGAAGTTTCTCAAACAAATCCTCAATGACGAACTCTTTCCACCCACTTGTATCAATCTTCGTCATCATCGTTATCACCTTTCAGCATGGTCACGGTAACAGTCTCGCCGTCGGCATTCACGCGGCTCGAATACAACGTCATCTCAAGTAATTTTTCTCCAAGAGCTTTCGAGTCGATGTCCTGCTGGAACATCAAATAGTCCATGGCCGTCTTACGGAAATCCTCCTCGAAAATCTCAAAGGGCTTCTGCGGCATTTGATAGGACAGATGTTTAGCGGGATCCATCCACTGGCACGTATCCTCACCGGACTGTCTCTCGATGACTTCTACCCAATGCTTCTCTATGGCTGCCCATTTGCCATAAACATCGTGACGTCCCTTGTTCTTGACAGTCGCCAACCCATCGCTTTTCATATAGCAGGCGAAGAATTCCTTGTCATCCTGTGGCACACCGGCTTCAAATACGAAAATACTCGCGGTGATGCCTATTCCGAAGAACAAATCTTCAGGCAATTTGATGACTTTCTTCAACCTATGCTTCTTAAGGATGCGTTCCTTTTGCTTCTTGCCGGTCTTTTCCAGTTTCTTGTCCGGATGATGAATGCGCACGGCGTATGCGGAGGCACGTTGTCAAGAACGTTCTCAACGATGTCCATGCATCCGTATTTCCTCTCGAATGGAGGGTTCATGAGGACTTTAGTGATGTTTTGACTGCTGATCCATTTTCCGGCCTCTTCAGATCTGGCGTCCAGCTGTTCCAGGTTGGTCTTGCCGTCCTTGTGGATGAGCATGTTCGCGCATGCGAGGGCGTAAATCTCTCTATCGAATTCAATACCGAATAGTTGGTTCTGTTTGATTTCCTTGGCTTTTTCGGTGTTCACTCCGCCGGCCTCGTCGATCATGTTCGCCATCGCCTTGACGAGGAATCCTCCACTGCCGCAGGTCGCGTCGAGCACCCTGTCGTTCTGGTTTACTTCGAGGATCTTGTACATGAAGTCGGTGATGTGCTCGGGCGTGAACACTTGTCCGGATTCAGACTTCTTCTTGTACCGGTTGAACTCGTTGAAGAAGATGCCCATGACGTCCTCGCCTCGCCATGCGTCGGAGTTCAGGCAGTCGGATATTTCCGTCACCCAGTCGATGAAAATCGAGATCAGATCCTTGACGTGCTCCTGTTCCTTCTCGTCCTCGCTGTTCACGTTGAGGTTCATACGAATCTCGGAGAACACGTCCGCGAGCAGACCGAGCTTCTGATTCTGGTGCTTGTCCCGCAACAGCTCCTTGTTGAGGCAGTTGAGGATTGCATTGTGGAATTCGGAGTAGTCCATGCCGCTGACCATCAGCGCGTCGTATCGTTTCGCGACCAATGCGCAGGCAGTGAATATCATTCGGTGGTAGAGATTCCTGATACCGAATTCGAAATGCAGGCAGTTGTTGATACGGGCCGTCAGTTCGTAGATGCGCTGCTTGTCGATGTGGTCGACGTTGAACAGGGCCGTGTAGTAGGCGATGTTGTGGAGCTTTTCACTCCCCTTCTCCTTGTATTCCTCGCCGTTCTTGAACACCCTGGTGGATTCCCCGTTGTAGAGGATACCCACGACGTGCTCGTATTTCGCATTCATGATGCGGATGTTCTTCAGGAGCTCCTTCACCTGTGACGCACCTAGTGCGATCTTCGACGCTTTGGTTTCCAGGACCACGGCGGTATCGGTCTTGGCGGACGGGAGGTACCAGCCATCCGGCTTGTCGAGTTTCCCTTTAAATCCCAGCTGTTGAATGTCGTCAGCTGGCCTACGCCAACGATTGCCCCCCCGTGGTTGTTCAGACCCAATATTTCGCGCGCCTTGTCCCTGACTTCGTCCTCGGTCATGTTTTCCGCCATTTTCTTCCTCTCAATTGGTTCCTTTGTTTTTCTGCAAGCATCTGTATATGGTGGTTCGGCTGACGCGCATCATGGATGCTATCTGGTTCACTGTCACGGATCGGGATTTGTACAATCGCCGCACCTCCTTGATCTGCTTCTCGTCGAGGCTTACGGGGCGCCCGCCTGTTCTGCCTCTTGCCCTTGCGGCTTCGAGCCCGGCGCGTGTGCGTTCGCGGATTAGATCCCGTTCGAACTGGGCCAATGATCCAAAGATGTTGAATATGAGTGTGCCGCCTGGAGTGCTCGTATCAATCGATTCTGTCAGTGAGCGAAACTGAACTCCCCTAGCGTCAAAGTCGTTGATAAGTTCGACAAGATTCTGCATGCTCCGTCCGAGCCTGTCGAGTTTCCAGACGACGACGGTGTCGCCTTCGCGTAGCAGGTCGAGCATGTGGTCGAGTTCGGGACGGTGGGCCTTGGCGCCGGATGCCACGTCGGTGAAGATTCGATTACAACCGGCCTTTTCGAGTGCGTCCTGCTGCAGGTCGGTGGTCTGGTCGCCGGTGCTGACGCGCGCATACCCGTATGTCATGCTTGCCATGCGTGCCATGGTACCATTACTCGTCAGTCGGCTCACCTTGTGCGACATTGATTTTGAAACGGGTTTTGGAACGCTTTTAACCGTCAAATCGAAGAATCTGAAGCATTGCATAGCTTTGTTTCAAAAACGGACGTTTTCGGAATAAGCATAGAATCTGAATGCAGATGAGGAATCATTTATTAGGGGCATGCTATGTCTGTATAACCGGAATTAGACAGAAGAAAGGTCTCATATTCATGCCCATCAAAACAAACCGACTCGTGCGAGTACTTTCCATTGCTTTAGGTGCTTTATCTTGCATTTGCGCATTCATGATTCTTCCCATGTATATTCTGGGTTCCGCTCATGCGCAGGGAAACCTGCTTCCTTCTGTTATCGCAATCTCACTTTGTTGCATATGCATCCGAGGTTTATGCGTGTATCGAGAATCTCTCACCTGGCAGTTCTCGTATTGCTGTCTCTTGATTTCTTCTTTCGAGATTATCGTATTCTATTACAATCCGGATAAAACGCTGGAATCAGTAAACGCCATCTTCTGGATGCTCGAGATCACATTTCTTGCCGTACTCCTGATGATAGAGTTCAATTTAAATGTTCGAAAAATACTCTCCTACCCCGTCTTCATTTTTCTTCTAGGCAGTTTGATGGACGTTATTCCAGGAATGGGGAATCTCGTTAAAAACGCGGATGTCGGCAAAGAGATGATATCCTTGCTCATCATCGCATACCCATTGGAGATTCTGAATGCCTTCTGGGATACCATCAAAAAAGATGACAAGGCTGAAACTGAGAAAAAACTAGATGATTTGCTCTCAAAGGTTCAGAATGCCACCGCTTTGGCGTCTTCCCTAAAAGACTCGCAAAACAGAATCGAGGAAAGAGTCCAGGACATCAATGAGAAAATCTCCAGGGCAGAAGACGATAAGCCCGGTGTATCGTTTCTAAAATCCAGTTCGGTGTATGAATTCAAGATAACCATGCGCCGTCATCGTCGCTAGGGGATGCTTTGCTGTCTTGGCGCCATACAGTCGTTCTTTGAGTTTCCGGGAATCTATATGCCAAGCGTGGGGTCTTTATGCCCATCGTCTGGATTATCTATGGCAGGATCTGGCATCGGTAAGTAAAAACCATCTACCGTCTCGCTCTTATCGTTAGTTGAGCTATTCTGGCTCTTCCTGGGTTCTTCTTGCAACAGTCCTACTTTGTCAAGAGTGGATAAGAACCTATCCTCAAGTTGGACTGGATCGATCAATGGATCGCTTTGCGTACGTATAAGATAGTCAAACTGTCCAAGATCCTTATATTCCAACGCCATTGCGAGCATGTCTTTAGCGTCAGGAGAAAGCTGATCGTAATATTTATCCGCGATGAAGGACACATCGAACAAATCACGAATTTTATCCCGGGACATATAAGCTGCGCATTTGAGCTTGCATAATTCGCTAATAGTGTAGGTGAGTATCCCGTTGACTACTGCGGTCTTCTCTTTTGGAATGGTCCGATGTCTCAATGACAATTCAATTTTTAGAGGACGGTTCGATGCCCCATAATCAACAAATGCTCGACGAACGGTGGATGTGTCTTTGGCTTTCCTCCACGTGTATCCCTCATTCGAGCAAATCGAGTCGATCATGCCGAAAAAACGGAGGAGGGGACATTCGACCGCAAAGAATCTAAATCAATATCTTCAGAGAAGCGATCAAGACCATAGCATTCCATCAAAGCGGTGCCGCCTTTGAGCACGAATGGATTACCCTGCGATGAATTGATTCCATGAAGCATTCGTTGTATAGCAAAACCATGGGACTGGTTTTCTTGGTTTATCTTCGTCATGCGGTTTCCTTTTTCAAATGCTTGGCTTTATAGTCTAGCCACGGGCATAAATACTCCTGCCCCATGAAACGATCAATATCCTTCCAATCGGACCTGTTATGAAGCATCAGAACGTGCTCCATAACAGGCACGTCCGTCAAAGGATTGTCGAGGAAATTATCTTTCATGCCCTGGGCGCTGCCGTACAACCCCTGTTCAATCAAGTCCAAACATGCGCGCACATGACCGGCCACAGGCATCACTCCCTTGGTGGGGACTTCGCAATAGCTAATATCATACATGCCGAATGGTGAGGAATCAGTGTCGAGCAGCATGGGCTTAGTCCAGTCCATCGCGCTGAAATGCCAGTCTCCCGGGGTGGATGACCTGTTCCCGAGATTCAGCGCATGCATACCTGTTACGTATCTCATTCAGCACCTCTTTGCAATCCTGAAATATGAATGACGGAGTAAACTGACGTGTCTATTTTAGAAGTAGATCTTTTCCAGGGAAATCACGAAAGTGCGGAAGCCTCGTTACTTAGCATCAGAATCCCATTCCTCTAATAGATAGTAATTACGCACGAGTGTTTCTTGGTCCAGATTATCCATTTCTCTTGTAGCGCCATCAAGCTCATCGTATAGAGAGCCCAGATAGCGGTCACCGCGCTCAATCGCGTCGACGAGGTCGTTGATGGCTTCGGCGGTGATTTCGGGAATCGGGAATGGCCAGTCTTTTGGCCTGCGGATGAATGGTATTTGTTCCATATGAGGCTTCTTTCCGGTGTGGCTGCTTGATATCGTCTCAATCATAAGGATAGGGTTTTTATCGCCTGCGACCGGAACCCCGCCATGTGGACAGCTTTTCCGCAGTTCTCGCCCCTCCCGCAAGTTCACCGGCACGCCAGAAGCCGCCGCAGACAATACATCATCGTCGGCAGCAAACAGACGGAAGGCCGACACAGCGAAGAGGCGAACCCCCGATCATTCGGTGACCTGCGTCAGCTGGGACAGCCATAGCTTATCGGTTCTGAACCTTTCGACGTTCCTTGACCATATGTGGTATTCGGGATCATCCTCATCGGCGCCCTCGTCGGAGAACCCATACGCCTTGAACAGGCGCATGCTCGCGTGGTTGTCTGGATTTATCTGGTCATGATGTACGGGTCGCGTCCCGTGACCGCCGAATCATTGCCGACCCATCTAAGGACCGTGGCGAGCAGCATACCGCCAAGACCGTTGCACTGCTCGGACAAGGCCGTGGCTATATACGAAATCGCGTACGCGTCCGAAGACCCTATCCATCCGAACTCGCAGAATGCGAGTACGTCGGAATCACCTTCGCAATACAGGGCCATGCGCAGAACATCGTCCGCATTTTCTTTCAGGTCAAGACCTCTGATATACCGTTGGACGTCCATCGCGTATTCGGGTGCCCCCGCTCCGCAGCACACGAATCTTCGGACGGCGAGCTGGTCGTCCGGCCCGCAGATCCTGCTGCTTATCATTCGGAAACGCACTGAGCCCGTCCACGCCTGTTCTTCCTGGAGGATGCTTTCGTGAGCTTCATCCATTTGGCGTCCACTTGGTTGCGAGGTTTCCCGTCCTTCGGAGGGACGTATGCCGGCATCGCCTTGACGCCAGCCGCAACGGTAATCATGTGGATACTCCTAGCCAATAAATGTCTCGTGTCAATTGAAATATATCACACGCTCCGTCCTATCTCGACCCCCCGGTGTCTATTTAGAAGTGCAACGCCCTTGCTGGCCCTGCGATTCTAGCGGTTCGTCGACGATCTCCCGCAGCCCCCTGACCATATCCATCCGGATCTCGCAGCGTTTGGGTAGTTGGCGTCGGACCACGCCGTTCCTGTTCCCGTTGTTTCCCCGCCGCCAGCTGGAGTACGGGTAGACGAAGCACGTATCCATTCCCAGCTTGCCACGCGACCGGGCATGCCGGGCGAACTCGGTGTCGTTGTCGTGTGTTCTTTGCCGGCTCCGGCCTTGATGAGTTCCAGCGCCTCACGCCGGAATCCGTCGTCGTAACATCTCCTTCGAACCTCACGCATATGAAAGGACCGCACCCCGATCGTCGAATCTGAATTTCTTCAGTCCGAACAATCGGAGTGCGGTTCAATTTCTTCGCTCCTGTTCCCGTTTCGGTTTTTCGGACGACGTCACTCGCTCTGCTGCGTTTGATCGGACTGCGACGGAGCCTGGGTCTGTTGTGCGGCTTGCGTCTGCTGGTTGGCGAGCATCTGCTGTTGAATGAGCACGCTGTTGGTCTGCGCGGTGTACTGCTTCTCGGCCATGCGCATGCTTTCCTCATGACGCAGCTGGTCGGCGTCGGCGAACACGCGGGACTGGATCTCCTGTGCGAGGCTCATGAGCTTGTCCTTTTCGAGGATGCTCACGGTGATGTCGTTGGCGCCGCCGGACGGATCGCGGAAGGTCAGGGTGGCGCTCATCACGTTTGCGAAGTTCGCGACGGCGATGAGCAGGCACACGATGGCGGCCAGGGCGTTGGAGTCGAACATGCCGAAGCCGACGAACAGGAAAAACAAACCCCAGACGAGGCTGCCGAGGTTGAATTTCGTGTTCGTGTCGACGCTGGCGATGTTGCGCAGTGGGATGGTCTTGGTGGACGCGCCGAGCGGGATCAGCCCGAACAGGGTGTTCGGTGCCCTGTATTGCACGCGCGTGCTGGACGCGGCGATCGAGGTTTTGAGCCAGAAGATGATCACGCTCGGGCTGAATCGGTCGCCGACGATGTTCTTCTCGCCGGGCGCGTAAGTGAATTCGGTCATGGTCTGTGCGGTTTCGGCCATGTTCTTCTCCTTTGCTTTGTGTTGTGTTTGTTTTTCTTATCCCCTTCCCGCTTCCCGTATGGTGTTTGGGATGAGGAAACAGTCTGATGGTTTCCGGTCCGATGTCCTATTGACGTATGGCGGACGGAGGTCTGAGCTTTTCGAAGTCCTGTCGGCCCATGCGTCGTTTCGCCCGGGTCCAGAACTCCCTGAGTTCCCTGCCGTCGTATGCCGCATGCCGGCTTCCGATCGTCGTGCATGCGCTCATAATTCGAGTCCCGGATCGTTCGGGCCCGCCACTGCCGTATCCTGGTCGATGGCCGGATCCGGCAGTGGAACGTCCGGCTGGATGCGGGGGAATTCCAGCAGATCCCTCTTCGGAATGGGTGATTCCTCCGATTCGACGCTGAGCCGGTAGATCCGTTCGAATTTCTTGCCTAGGTATTCGCCGTCCGTTGTTTTCTCCATGACGGTGCAGTGCAGCACGTCCGGGATGAAGACCTCGCTCTCGTTGCGCACGCCTCCCCTGCTGCCGACCATCGGCACTCCTTTTGAGGCGCCTTCGATGATGAGGAGGATTCCACCCGCTCCGAGCCAATGCGGGGTGGTGACGGTCGTGGACAGTCCCGGCCCCATGGTCACCCGGTCTCCCTCGTTGAAATCCATCAGGGCGAGATAGTCGTTCGTTTCCGGGGTGTCATAGTCCTTGAAGCTTCCCGTGGCGAGTGTGCGCAGCAGTTTCAGCTGCGGTCGAACTGTTGGACCTGATCCTGCCGATATGCCTCTTCGGCGGCCTTCCTGCCCCATGGGTCGGTGGCAGCATCCCTTCAGGATTGTCCTGCGGAACAAGACGCATGTACGACGTCCCATCGGTTATTCCGGTTTGGTGGCTGACGCTCTCCCTGTATTCCGGGTCGGTGTCCAGGGATTGTTCGATCAGGTCGAGCATGGATTCCAGGGAGTTGGTGGAGGTGGCCTTGTCGGCGACGATGTTGAAGTCTTCGAACAGGTCTTTGGAGAGGCTCCCCAGCCGGTATTTGTCTTCTAACACCAGCCGGCGTTCGTCTTCGAGTTCGGCTTTCAAAAGGTTGTAGTGATGCTTCTTCCCGAAGGACCATGCATGTTCCGGCGCGGTCGCCGTCATTTCCTCTTCCAGGCTCTTCACCGTCCGGTTCCGTTCCCGCAATTGGCCGGACAATGCTCTGATGGTTTCGATCCGTGTTTTCAGCTCTTCGGTTTCGGACATTGGGCCGATCCTTCCTCTTTTTCGTTCCAGCCGGTTCACGTGTGGTCCTGCCGATATCGGAACGGGCCGGATGGGATTGGCTCCCGTTCCGGCCCGTCGTTCTCTTATTCGAATGCCTACGTCACATGCCGATTCCCGGTCCGGCGGACACATCATCGGATGGGTCGATGCATGGGTCGGGCATTGGAACGTCGGTCGTCTCCGCTGCCGTGGGGAAGGCGGACGGTTCGGATGGGTCGAATCCCACGGTCACGCTTGTGGCTTGGGCTTCGGCGAGGTCGGCCTGCGTGTCCTGTTCGTCCTCTCCGGCCGGCGCCGTGTCCTGGCCGTTCTTGATTTCCAGGTTCATTTTGGCTATCTGGTCGGTGAGGTCGTCGTACTCCTGCTGGCCTTCCCAGGGCGTGTTCAACGCGTTCCACGCGCTTTCCAGATTGGTTTTCGCATTGTCGAGTCTGACGCGGAGGCCTTGCGCCGTGTCGGTGTTGTTGGCGATGATCCGGTCGAGTTGTCTGATGACGTTGTCGGCGCTGTTGTTGATGTCGGGCACGCTGGTGCCGGCCCAATGCTCATGCTCTCCTTTCAATCCGACGAACGGGCGGAACGCGTTGATGCCTTTGACGGCCATGTTCTTCGACGCGACCATGACGGTCAGCCCGCAGTATTCGCCGACTTCCATCGTCTGCCCGTGGTCGAGCCGGTGCGCGATGCCGACGAGGTCGTGGATGGCCTGCCTGCGGTCCGTGATCGGACCGTCGCCGAGATCAAGCCCGCATACGCCCTGGGCGAGATGCTGGTCGCGGATCTCGACGGCCTTGTGGAATTTCGGCTCGTCGTCCACCGCTTCCCCGTGGAGTCTTTCGAGGTTGTCCACGGTCGGCTGCAGTTGCATGTCGATCTTGAAACGGATCGACCTTTGCTGGTCCGCGTGGGCGCGTTTGAGCAGTTTCATCTGCGTGAGCTGGTTCTCGAGCTCCATGCGTTTGACGATGTTCGGGTCTCCGGTGGCGATGGCCTTCATGTCGGCGAGGCTGAGCACCGTGGAGTCCACGTCGGACGCTTCGCGTGACGGCGAGCCGGAGCTCATGATCTGGCTGATGAACCGGGCCTTGCGCTCGACCGTCTGGAACATGTAGCTGTCGAACGTGCCGACGGTGACGTACCGGTAGTCCTGCGCTTTGTCGAACATGTTGCCCTGCCTGCGGACACGTCCCTGGCGTTGTTCGAGTTCGGCGGGCTTCCATGGACAGTCGAGGTCGTGGATGGCGAAGAGCCTGTCCTGCACGTTCGTGCCGGTGCCCAATGTTCCGGTCGAGCCGATGAGCACGCGCACCTCGCCTTTGCGGACCTTCTCGAACAGGGCCTGCTTCTTCTGCGGGTCCTTCTCCTGTGCGGCGAACATGATCTCGTCCTCGGGGATGCCCAGGTCGATGAGGCGGCGTTTCAGATCGGATTGGATGTTCCACTTGCCGGACGCCGTGGTGGACGAGTCGCAGAACACGAGCTGCGTGGCCTTCTCTGCGGCATGCTCCTGCCATATCTCGTGGATCTTCTCGGCGCAGACCTGCACCTTGCCTCCTTCCATGGGTTGGATGTCCGGATCGGACACGTCGAGCAGTTTCGGGTCGAGACTGACCTTCCTGCCGTCGTTCGTGATGTTGAGCATGTTGTCGTCCGACGGGTCCACGGCTCCGTCACGCACCAGTTCCGCCCTTTGCACGAGCGCGTCCACGGCCTGTTTCTGCGCTTCGGTCGCCTCGACGGCGACGGAGATCACGTCGCAGTCGGGCACGTCCAGGTCAAGCTTGTCGGCGGTCAGCAGGTCCGCGTAGTCGTGGAACGTGCTCATCAGTTCGGGCAGGTTGTGGAATTTCGTGAACCGTTGCTTGATCTGGTATCCGCTGCCTTCCGGCTTGACCTCGACGCTTTCGACGATGCTGCCGTACGTGTTGGCCCAGCTGGTGAACGCTGCCACGCCCTGGGCTCTGAGTAGGTCGGGCGCGAGATAGCGTTGCATGTTGTACAGTTCGGCCATGGAGTTGGACACCGGCGTGCCGGTCGCGAACACGATGTTGCTTCCATGTCCCGTCTCGCGCAGGTACTCGCACTTGTCGAACAGGTCCTCGCATTTCTGCGCGGCGGCGACGTCCACGCCGGGCACGCTGATCGTGGTGGCGATGGCGAGGTTTTTGTACTGGTGCGCCTCGTCGATGAACAGCATGTCCACGCCGAGGTCCTCGAAGTCGATCCACTCCTTGTTGCCGCCGCCGCGTAGCGCCTGAAGTTTCCCGTCGACGCGCATGCGGTCCCTCTCGGCCTGTTTGACGGTCCGGTTGAGGTTCTTCTCCATCTTGCCGATCTCGTCCTTCAGCTTCTTCGCGGAGAAGTCGTTGCCGACCGCTTCCGCGGTATCGATGCTGTCAAGCATTTCGGCCTTGCGCCGTGAGAAGTACCTCTCGCGGCGTTCGGGACTGACGTGCATGCGTTGGAACGTGTCCTGCCTTACGATGACCGCATCCCAGTCGCCGGCCGCGACCTTCGCCCAGAAGCGTGCCGCGCCCTTGCCTGCGCCGTCGGCCTCCGTCATGGACAGGATGTTCGCGTCCGGGTAAAGCGTCAGGTAGTCCTTCGCCCATTGTTCGGTCAGATGGTTCGGCACGACGATCATCGGCTTGGTGGCACGGCCCAGACGTTTCGCCTCATGGCATGCGGCGACGCCGGTGAATGTCTTGCCGGCGCCCACGACGTGCGCGACGAGCGTGCCTTCCTTGGATTGCAGGATCCTCGCGACGGCATTGCGCTGATGGTCGTACAGGTCGATGTCGGTGCTGATGCCGGGGAATGTGAGGTAGGAGCCGTCGTATTCGCGCGGGTGGATGCGGTTGAACCGCGTGTTGTACACGTCTTCCAGCATGCGTGTGCGCGCCGGATCGGTCCATACCCATTCGGTGAACGCCTGTTCAACGGTGTGGCGCTTCTGGTACAGCAACGCGGTGGCCTGCGCATCCCTGACTCTTCTCTTTCCGGTCGGATCGTCCGGATCTGGTTTGGTGAGGTTGCTGGTCGTCGCGTTGAGCGCGCCGGACACGACCTCGAACGGGTTGCGTCCCGCTCCGATGCCCAGACCATATTTGCGGATGGTCTCCTCGTCGAGTTTCGAGGCGAGCGACGCGTTGACCTGCCAGTTGCCGGTCGTCTCGTCATGACTGACCGAAAGGCTCCTCATACCGCCGTCGGTGATGTCGGGCTGGGTTTCAAGTCCGAACGTTTCAATCATGAAGTCCCGGATCACGCCGGTCGGGATCCACGCTGAGCCGAGCTTCGCGGTGATGTCGTTATGGGTGAGTCGGGCTGGCATCGACTGTTCGAGCCGTCCGCGTAGGGATTGCAGGCTCCTGAGCCGGTCCATGTCGGCCGGTTCGGCCGGATGGTCGCGCATCCACGTGGCGCGCCTGTCCCTCCACTGTTCCAAGCCCTCCATGTCGACCACTTCGTCCAACGGTTTGAACGTCTTCTGGTTCCATGAATTGTAGCGTCCGTACCGTTTCTCGACGGTCGGATGGGCCAGTCGGTCCGCATCGGCCGCGTATAGGTATTCGCAGGTTTCCGGATGGGCGCGCAGTTCCTTGGCCAAGGCGAGGTAGTCGCACTTGGCTTCCCTGTAGTAGCCGTGGTCCTCCACCTTCCACAGGCTTGGATCGGTGATCTTGCGCAAGGCATCTTGTACCGGGCCATGTTTGAAGCCGCTGGTGTTGAGGATCGTGGCGACGGTCCTGTCGTCGATGGCCTCGGGGTCGGCCGTGACGGCCTTGTACAGCATGCGCATGGCGCTGTTGGATGTTCCGTCGTCGTCGCTTGACCAGCCGCTGTCGAAGACCTCGTAGAACAGACTGTTGCCTTTGGGCTGTTGGGCGTTCCAGTTTTTGTCGAGCAGTTCCACGCCGGGCTTGCAATCATCCAGGAACATGCAGGCGAAGGCCCTTCTCTGTCCGCGTCCGTACTCTTTGAACTCATTGGAGAACCATGGGGCTTCGGCCACGGACTTGTTCGCGTGGATCGGGTCGGTGGCGCTCTGCCATGCTCCTGCCTGGATGAGTTCCCTACGGCAGCTTTCCACGCGCGAGGGCGGTGTTATGGCCTGTATCCCGTTTTCGGCGAGCCATGCGCGTACACGTTCCTGTTCGGGCTCGTCGACCATGGCACGCAATAGTCCGTCGACATGGTCGAGTTCGCTCCCACGTCGCCGGACAGGTATTCGTCCGCCGGCAGTGGAGTGCCGTCGTCCGGGTCGGTGACGATGAGGTCGCCGAGCCGTGCGACGGTTTCGAGATCGTCCCGGGTGCCGAGCAGGTGGCCGATGAGGTCGAGGTCCACGTGTCCCACGCGGTCGAGGCTGACGGCCAGCGCTTCGACGGGTTCGTCCACATGCTCCGGCATGGGAGGCATGGGCGTGACGACCCTCTTGGAGAGCATGTCGCCTTTGGCTTCGAAACCGTCGGAGCCGGTTTTCTCCAACGTGTAGAGCTGGTTGAGGCTCGGATCGGAATTGTTCGGGTCGAACACGCGCAGGTTCTCTTTGGAGTTGAGCCTGCCGTAGGATGCGGTGAACCGGTCGTATGCTTCGTCGAGTTCCCTGATGCCTTGGGCGACGGCGTCGTCGGTGGTGTCCGGGTCGCGTTCGACGGCGAGCAGGCGTTCCGCCTGGTCGCGTAGGCGCAGCATGGAGGCCATGCGCCTGTCCCCTCCCTTGGCGACGCGGGAGTGCGCGGGTACGATCTGGCCGTTCATGTCGCCGTACCAGATATGGTCGTTCGCGTCGACATATAGCGCATGGCCGCCTGCTGGGTCTTGTCGGGCACGACGATCGGCTCGTTGGCACGTTCGCCGAGCCTGTCGTGCAGGTCGATGCCGTGCTGTTCGAGCTGGCCGGTGAGGATGCGTTCGACCTGTTCTCCCAACCGGGTGATGTCGCCGGTTCCGGTGACGTCGATCTGCGGGCCGAACGGCCCCGAGCCTATGGCCATGGTTCCCGCGACGTATTCGGGATGGTCGACGAACAGTCTGTTGGCGTTGACGCGTCGCGGAATTCGGTGGTGTCCGTCCACGCTGCGTCCGCTTCGGCCAGCGGCTCGTCACGTTTGCGCAGGATCAGGATGTCGGAGACACTTCGGTGCCCGCCTGCCGGTCGAACGTCTCCCTGGGCAGGCGGCATGCGGCGACAAGTTCGGCCTTGCGGGCGAGGCCGCGGCGCATGTTCGACGTGTTCTTGTCGAGCGTGTACCGGCTGGTGAGCACGGCGACGAGACCGCCGGGGCGCACCGCGTCGAGACTGTGCTGGATGAACCAGTCGTGGATGACGGTGCCGTCTATCCTGATCGCGTCGCTGTACGGCACGTTGCCGACCGCGAGGTCGAACGCGTCCGTGGGCAGTCCGGTCCGTTCCATCCTGTTGTTGATGATGTCGTCGTCCGCGCACAGGTGGCGTGCGATGCCGGCGCTGATCGGGTCGGCTTCGATGCCGGTGAACCCGTAGGACGATCCGGCCGGTGTGGAGCGGATGAAGTTGCCGGTTCCGCAACCGGGTTCCAACACCATGTCCGGGTGTTTCGGATCCTGGCCGAAACCGGCCTTGCCGAGGGCCTGCCACATCGCGTCCACGACGGGTCGTGGCGTGTAGAAGGCCGTGAGCGTGCTGCTGCGCGCGTCCGCGTATTCGGCGTCGGTAAGCAATTCGCCAAGACGCGTGTTGATCTCGCTCCACGCCGGATCGGCGCCGTCTTCTTCGAACGCCTTCTGGGCGCCGCCCCAGCCCGCGTACGCGGCGAGGGCGCGGATGTCGTCGTCGGTGGGCTCGCGGCCACTGTCGTCGAGGTCGCGCAGCACCTCGATGGCGCACACGTTCGCGCGTGCGCGTTCGAGGCTGGATCCCGTGGCTGCAGATCCGGGTCGAGCAGGCGCGGTCGATGTGGGTCAGAGGGCTTCGACCACGTTCCTGATGGCGATCTCCTCGGCTGATGCTCCGCCATCTTGAGTCCCTTGAACCACGGGTCCCAGTTGCCCGGCTGCTTGAGGTGCTGGTGCGTCTTGCCCCAATGGTTGACGTACTCGGTGATCGTCCGGCCGTAGTCCTTCTGGACCTGGTCCATGTAGCGTCCAACGCCGGCATCCCCTGTCTCTTGAGCTCCCTGAGCTGTTCCGGCAGATGCTCCGCCATGAACAGGTACCTCATCTTCTTGACCCCCTGGTAAGGGCAGTACCTGACCGTCATTTCGGGTCGTCTCCTTTCTCGCATCGTTTTCTTCCGTTTCACGGGAAGAGTCCAAATTAGACACCATGTCTAATTTCGTTTGGCCATTATTTTCCTCTTGAATTTGCGGGAAGTCAAGTTCAGCCGGCATGTCATCGAAGTCGAAGGCCAACTGCTCCGCTTCCATGGTGGCCGCTACCGTCGGCCGCGCCGGCCCGCCGGACGTAGGAACGCTCTTCGTCGTCAGGCCGTTCCCGCCGTCGGAAACACCCTTTTCCTTCGTGGCGTCCGCTTCCTCCGGAGTCCCGGCACCCATCTCGTCGCGTGCGATACGGTCGAGTTCCTCGTCGGTGAACTGCTCGCGAACCTCCTGGCGCGTGCCGCCCTCCTGCATGATGATCTGCGCGGCGAGCTCACGTTCCTGGGAGTCGAAGTCCACGTCGGACGCGCGGCGGAGGACGTGGAAGGTGTCGTGCCGAAGGAGTCCCAGGAGTCCGGACTGCCGAAGATGCCCTCCCTCATTCGCGTGAGTTCCTTCACAGTGACCTTGGGGCCTTCGCGCACCAGACCCTCGTCATCGAACCAGTCGAGTCGGTAGGACGTGGGCGAGTCGTTTCCAGCACGGTCGGTGATCTCGTATCCGGCGAATTGGCTCGCGCCGTTCTCGCTTGTCCCCGCGTCCGGGTCGTGCGCGTCGATGTATCCGATGATCGCGTTCTCGAACGCGGCGTACTGGCCGGACAATGCGGCGTCGAGGGCGTCTTCGATCCCACCGTCGGCCGGCATCCCCATCGCCTGTTCTGCCTGGTCGATCCATTCAGTGGTGAACCATTCGGGACGGTCTTCCGGTCTGATGTTTCCGTCGATCTCACGGAGTTTCGCTATCTGCGCGTCCACGCTGCCTGCCCACAGGTATTTCTCCGCGTGGGATGGTCCGAGGAAATAGTCGACGTCGGCCTTGAGCCGTCCGAGCAGTCGCAGGTTGAATCCGTACGTTCCGCCGGTTCCGGGGGATGCCGTCGGCGTCTGGTTCTCGTCGGTTCCAGACAGCGCGTCTTTCCCGAGTCGTTCGCCGAGGATGGTTTTGGTCTGATTGTTGCCTTCCGCTTGGGCGATGAGGCCGAGCATGTTCGGATTGATTTCGTCGGCGTATTCCGTGGCCGCCGTGTCGATGAGTGTGCGCCAGTTTTCGTTGTCGTCGTCGGGCATGCTGAGAATCAGCCCTATGGGCGCGTGTTCCAGCATTGTTCTCGCTGCCTGTCGGACGACCTCCCTGCCGGGCCGGTCGAGATTGTACCGGCGGCCCATCGGATTGGTGTACGCCGTGAGGAGATCAGGTGAGGTGATGACGCGCCTGATGGCCTTGGCCTCGCCGTCCATGTCGAACTCGCCCGTGCCGATCAGGGCCGAGACGACGTCCGGATGGTTCTCCTTTTCGATCATTTCGGACAGTCGAGCCCTGTCGAGTCTGCCGGATTCGACGGCGTTCTTTCTGGACGGCCACCAGTCTCGTCCACTCAGCCGGACCAGCAGATGGTCTGAGGCCTTCGGCAGCATGCTCGCCGCCAATCGGCTGTCCGTCTGGTTCCAACAGCACAGGTCGATGGTGTTCTGGCTGAGTCTGCCCGATTCGACGAGCATCTGCAATAGTCTTGTGTTGCTTTCGGTGCGGGCCATGTCTTCGAGCAGTCGCGCCGGAGTGTCCTTGTAGCGGATGACGGATTGGCGCAGTTCCGGCAGGCTGCTTGCCGCGAGGGTTTCCAGATCATTCTCGGAGAGGCTGGAAAGGTCCGCGTCATGGGTCATCTCCACGAGCTCGTCCAACGCGTTGTAGTCGCGGTTCCGCACTGCGGGTCGAGCAGGTGCCTTGCGATCTGCTGCGGGGTGGAGTGTTCGCGCGCCCACCGCAGGTCGGCCCAATCGTCCGACCGCCAGAGGGATTCCGCCTGCCGGCTAGTGTCCTCGTCATTGTTCGTCATGTGCGTTTCCTTTCGTGTTCATCGCATGATTTCCGGCGCGCACTGCGGCCGGCCGTCCTCTTCCGCGGACCACGCCGGGTTGGGGTCTGGGAGCATGTCGGAGAGTTGTTTCGGTCTTTTGTTGCTGCCCATGAACGGTTCGTCCGGCAGACTGTCGCCGTCGAACGCGCGCGCCATGGGTTCAGGAACATTGGCGGCCTCCACTGGTCGTCCAAGACCGGTCGTGGCTTTTCCGCCTTCTTTCGTTTCACGGCTTCCGGCTCGTGATTCGTTGTCTTGTTTTCCAAGGTCTCGTCGTCGTTCATGAGATGTCCTCTCATATGCTGATTCCGGTATTCGCCGTGATGTCGGCGCCCGGGTCATGCCAGGGTTCGGCATGGGAAGCCCGGCATCATCCGAGGGGATTAGAGACCAGGGGTCTCCGACTGGTTCCGGCGTGGTTTGTCCCACGGTGTCCGGAGTGGTGGAGGCGGCGTCCGTCATGGACGCCCATGGGTCGGTGTTTGTGTCGGAATACCGGTCCTCGATGGCTTGCAGTAGGTTGTCGATGGCCGATAGACGGTTCGGTTCCTGGCCGGTGTATGCGGCCATGGGTCCTTCGGCCGGTTTCGTCCGTTGCCAGTCCTCTCCGGCGAGACGCCAGAGCCATTCGCCGTGCCATGGCATGATGCTGCCGAGGACTTGCCCGTCGGGCAGTTCCGCGTCGCTGATACGTGGACCGTTCGCCCAGGCCGAGCCGGACCGTATGTCCACGTCCCTTATGGTGAATTCCTTGCCGTCGATGCTGAGTCTTTTCGTTTCTTCCATTGGACGCTCCTTTGCTGTTTCGTGTTCCTGTGCCGTTTGGAGTTCCGGCATGTAGTCGATGGGGTTGAGTCGGCATGATGCGCAAAGCTGCGCGAATGCTTCGAGGGTGACGATCGACCCTTTTTTGAGGCGGGTGAACATTGCCGGGCTCACGCCGGCTTTTTCGGCCAGCGCGGTCCATGTCGTGTCGGTTTCGAACCGGTACCGGTTGATGTCCTCGCGGAACCGTTCCATATCGATGGATGGCATGGTTGGAGCTCACATTCCGATTCCGGGACCATAGGCCGTTGATAGCGTTCGGGTCGATGCCGGGGTCGATGCCGGGGTCGGGATCGGGATCGGGAAGGGTTGGGCCGTCGGATCCGAACAGGGCGTCCATGTCGACGCCGATCCACGGGTCGGGGGCCGGGGTTGGAACGGCCGCGCGTTCGTCCATGGCGCAGACGCGATTGGTGAGGTCGTCCGGCATGTCATCGGCGTAGGCGCCGACGTTTTTCAGAATCGTCTTCCGGTTGTCCCATACGAGCCGGTCCGCCTCATCCTGACTCATGCCGACCAGTCGCCGTCCTTGTTGACCCTCAGATATGGGTCCCTGTCGGGATTCCATCCGCCGTACGTGGCTTTCTCCGTGATCTCACCGTCGGTCAGATGCTCTCCGATGGTTTCGAGTGCCGTCATGGATGGCCAGGCGCGGTAGTATCCGAGGCTGCTTTCCGGATTCGTGTCGTGGACGGTGTCGACGATGTCATGCAATAGTCCGATGTTCTCCGGCGTGCGTTCGATGAGATGGTCGCCGTCCAGTTCGAGGGCGATCTGCGACGCGGCGAGGGCGCGGGCACTGTTGGCGTCGGCCGGATCCTCGTCGCGTGTGGTCCAGTAGGCCCCGTCGGCCTGACCGTCCCCCAATGCCTCGTCTGCGGCATCATCCCAATATTCCGGATCGTTCCAGTTATCGGCCCATTCCTTGGCCTCGCCATCGAAGTCGAAGGTGTTCGTCATGGCGACGTACCGGTCGTGTTCGATTCCCGGCGGGAGCACCGAGTCGAACTGGTCTTCGGTCACCCAACGAAATTGCCCGTATCCGTCGGGCTTGCAGCAGTCATCTCCGAGCTGGTAGCATTCCGCGCCGATCTCGATCGGCTCTTCGATGGCGTTGTTTCGGGCGAGAACCGATAGCCGTTCGGTCGCCTGGTCGCGCCATGCCTCCATCTGTTCCAAAGTCGGTTTTTTCATATTCATTCCTTTTTGCTCTTGGTCGAGGTGGGATTGTTTGATACGCACGCTTCACTTGCTTCCGTTTCGGACCCATGGAAGCTGGTGAATGACTGGTCGGCAAGACATTTTGGGCGGCGTACAATAATGTCGAAGTCAAGATTTGAGTAACCCTCAAGCAATTGGAGTTTGGATAGGCGCTCTAGCTCTTGGCTTCTTTCTTTGCTTATGTCGGCAGCGGCACCGATCTCATGAATGCGACTGTGTCGCTCGTGGATGGCGCGACCGAACGGTCGAATTCTTCGGATAGTGCGGGATTCGTTTCGATCTTCGCGAGGGCGGACGCGGTACCGTATCCGATGTTCGGGTAGGCCGCCTGTAGTTCCTATGGGGAATGCCGGTCGAACATGCCGTCAACCAATTCCATGAGCCTGTCATGATCCATGCGCAGCAGATCGGACTTGTGGCCGATGTCAACCATGACGGTTCCTTTCCGACGGGTCTTTCCCGTCTTCCTTTTCCGTTCACACGCCACCGTGTTTTTCGCCGCCGATATTTTTTTTCGAGGATGAAAAACCGATATCGGTTGGTATGCGTGTGGAAGAAACGCACCATTCGATATCGGGAAGGAATTGAATTGCGTCTTGTGATCGCCGAGAAACGTTCCGTGCCTTCGCCATCGCGCAGGCGTTGGGCGGCGTGCGGCAGAGTGACGGATACGTGTCGGCCGGAGGGGCACTCATCTCGTGGGCGCAGGGCCATCTGGTCGAATTGTCTGACCCGGAGGAGTATTCGGACATGCCCTGGTCCGCGCATAAGTGGACGATGGACTCCCTTCCCATCGACGAAGTCATGGCGTTGGCGTCTGAGCGGCGCGAAGGGCGCGGCGCAACGCTACCGTTCCCTCGTCGAACTGCTCCGATCCGACAAGGTGACCGAACTGGTCAACGCGTGCGATCCGGACCGTGAGGGCGAGGCGATATTCCGTCGTATCCTCATGGCCGCGAAGGTTTCCAAACCGTCCCTGCGCCTGTGGGTCGCGTCATTGGATGAGCAGGCCATCCGTGACGCGTGGAACCGTATGCGTCCCGCATCCGATTACGATGGTCTGGCGGTAGCGGCCGACGCGAGGGCGAAGGCCGACTGGCTGGTCGGTATGAACGCGTCACGTGCGCACACGCTCGCATGGCATCGGAGCCTGTCGCTCGGACGCGTGCGCACGCCAACGTTGAACATGGTCGTCCAACGTGATCTCGCCATCGAATCACACAAGCCGACACCGTTCTGGCGTCTTATCGTGCCGATGGATGGTTGGACGCTCGAAAGCGGGAAGATCGAGGACCAGGTGATGGCGCGCCGCATGCTGGCCGACGCGATGGGGATTCCCGTGGAGATCCTGGAGGTGAGACGGCGCCGCGAGCATGCGAAGCCGCCGACCCTGTTCGACCTGACCGGCTTGCAGAAGGCCATGAGCGAACGGCACGGGCTGACCGCCGAACAGACGTTGGACTGTCTGCAGCATTTGTACGAGATGAAGGTCGCGACCTATCCGCGTACCGATTCGAAATACATAACCCATGATGACGTGGACGGGTTGAAGGAACTCCTGCAGCCGAAATACGCGTTGGGTTTCCTGGACCAGAAACCTGTCGAGGCGATCCACGACCTGTATTCCGCCGGAGGGTTCGATCCGATGAGGTGCGTCGCGGACGACAAGGTCCAAGGGCATACCGCGATCCTTCCGACACGACGCCTCACCTATGACGTGTTCCAGCATGACCTGACGGACATGGAGCGCGAGGTCATAGCCGTGATATTGACGCGCATGTGGTCGGCCTGCGCCACGGACCGTGTCCACGACACGGTGAAGGTCGAAGCCGTGTTGGACGAGCGTCATGCCGACGGTTCCATGGAACGGGTTCCGCTGTCCGCTTCGAGCGACGTTACCGTCGAGGCGGGTTGGACCGCCATCGAGGGCACGTCGCGAACGGACGATGCGGAGAAGAAGCCTGTGAATCGGATACCCGACTCCCTGGGGAAGGGTCCTCTCCCCCAGTCCGGCGCCCCGTCTCTTACGGAGGGCGTGTCATCGCCGCCGAAACCGTTCACGGAGGCCACGCTGCTGTCCGCCATGGAGCATGCGAGCCGTTTCGTCGCGGACAGTGACTGAAAGCCGCCTTGGATGACGACACGAGCCATTCGGGAGGCATCGGCACGCCCGCGACCCGCGCCGGCATTCTCGAGAGCCTGGTCAAAAGCGGCTACCTGCAACGTAAGGGCAAGCAGCTACGCAGTACTCCCGCCGGCGGATGCTCGTCGGTGTCGCCATCGACGAGTTGAAGGACGTGAAACTCACCGCGCAATGGGAGCAAAGCCTTGCCGACATCGAACAAGGCAAGGGCGACGAGACGGTCTTTCTGAACGAGATCCGCACGGCATGCGCGGCAATGCCCGGGCGGTCATGGAAATGACCCGGCGGGACAATCTGCAGCAATTGGTCCGGCAGGCCGGCGAACGTGAGTCGTTCGGACCCTGCCCGCGTTGCGGCAAGCCCGTCGTCAAGACCGGGAGCGTCTGGCAGTGTTCGTCGAACAAGAGCGTGAAGGATGATGCCGGTGCCTGGAAGCTCAGCGAGGGTTGCGGTTACAAGATCTTCGCGGAGAAGTTCGGCAAGAAGCTGACCGATAGCATGGTCCGCCGCACGTTGGAGGGCAAACGTCCGAAAGTGTCCGACCTGAAGTCGAAGGCGGGCAAAACGTTCGACGCGCGTCTCGTGCCGGACCGGCAGTATGGCATCGGATTATCGTTCGACGATCTGAACAGGAAAAAGAAGTAGGGCATCACATGCACACTTCCCCGCCCTTTCTTTCAATCACCTGCATCGCCATGGACAACGTGAGGAAGATCCTGAAGGACAGACACGTCAGCGTAAATGGACTTCTGACTTTGATCCACAGCAAGCATCCCGATTGTGGCATGCCATACAACAGTTCGCGCAGGCTTGTCTTCCATGAGCGAAAGATGACTATCGATGAGGCAATCCTGATTTGCGACGCCCTTAACGTCCCGTTCACGTCCTTGCTCAGTTTCGCGGGAGAATTTCCTCACGGGCAGCTCAAGGGCATGACGGCGGTGGATATCTACCACGCCATTGAACAGGATGATCGGACCAAAGAAGGGTCAAATAATCACTAGATACTGGGGATATACTCGAATTGTTCGACAGACGATTTCACCTGCCTGGCATGAAAGGACTCTGGTTTGCTGCCTGAAGACGTATATTATGTATCAACCGATGAGGGAACCCCGGCGACTCGCTCCAACGCTTGGGATATTGGCTTTGGTCTGCAGGCTGCGGACGGACTTACCCCGTCAGACTACGCTATAGAACAGTCCAAGGAGCAGATTTCGGGAAAAGTCTCCTATGCCGAAGTCGAGCATCGTCTACGTGAATACCATTCCGCGGATAGTGAAGCGGCGGAGCATTTTGAAGCTGACATCGTATCCACCAGAATCAGTTCCCTCCTCCAGACTGAATCATTCGTCTTCGCTCCCCCGATGCTCAGGCAGATTCATCGTCATCTTTTTGACGGCGTATTCAAAAATGATTGGGTTGGACAGTGGAGGCAGGTCAATCTGACCAAAAAGGAGCCAGTTCTTCAAGGAGATTCAGTTTCTTACGCTCCCTTCCATCTGATTGGAGAGATGCTGGATTATGATTTCGGTCAAGAAAAAGGACGACAGGCCAAGTATCCCCGAATCGGCAAGCATGAAATCGCTTCCTCTGCATTTGGATTTATTTCTGGAGTATGGCAAATTCATCCATTCCGTGAAGGAAACACTCGAACGACTGCTGTATTCGCGATACTGTACCTCAGACAGCTTGGATTCATAATCGGCAATGAGCCTTTCGCGTCCAACGCCCAATATTTCCGAGACGCTCTTGTACTTGACAATACTTTCGACCCCGACTTCAAGGATCCGGCTCCTCTTCGTCGTTTTATGGAAAAGGCTCTTTTCAATTCGCCTATAGAATTGGAAAACCTGCGAGATTCTTATTTTGCCGTCCAAAGTACGCAGAGCGATCTTTTACCAGAGCCCGATCCATCAGTGGATAACGGGACGTCGTTCGGAATGGCAACTCACGGACTCAATTAAACTGGGAAGCCAAGCAAAAGCGGACAACATATGGTGGACTGATCTTTTTATGTGTTGTGGATTACACTGCCACAACACATAAAGATCAGTCCATGGTCAACACGAGCGTCGGAGCTCCATGCCATGTTCCTCCAACCCCACAGTCTTATCGAGCGGAGTCTTACGCCAAGCTTGCCGAGACCAGAGCCACCGCGTTCTCAATAGTGGTCACGGACGGACAGAATGCACAAGTCGCCGTCCTCAATCATGTATACCAGGCGGTTTGCGGAATCGATGCGGCGGCTCCACGCACCCTGCAGTTCCCATTTGAGCGGCTCTGGCTTGCCGAGACCCGCGAATGGAGAACGCATCGCATCACGTATCAGCGCGTTGACCCGCTTGAGGGTTTTCTTATCCTGAACCTGCCAATACAGGTAATCGTTCCACGCGTCATCAGTCCAACGCAGCATTATCACTCTCCGACCAGATCATGTAAATCGGTGGAACCTGAGCGTACCTGTGCCATGCCACGGCGGACTTTATCGAACAATCCGGGATTCTGGTAAACGCGCAATGTCTCCATAAGCGAATCGTAATCGTCGGCGCTCATCACCACCACGTTGTCCCTCGGATCCTTGTTGGTGATCAGAAGCATATCCGCGTCATCGTTCACGCGACGTAGATATGACTTCAGATCCTTGCGGAAATTGGTGTACGCGACCGCCGTGACCATGCCATCCTCCTTCAACGACAATTACATGTACAGAAAATGGTACAACAAAAGTCGGAAAGACTCAAGCATGTTGCCGTGTTCCTATTCCACCGGCCCAACGCTTGGTCGGGGGGATGGAAATGAGACCACCCCGCCGGTTTCGGCTCTCCCAAAAGACTTCTTGCTTGCCATGAAGAACGGGAGAGGTTAGCAGTGCCTCAATCGGCACTCCCCTGTTAGCCGATATCATCGCTTATGTCGAGAAAGCCTTTTTGCAGGAACTGGAGAATGAAAAAGGAGTCCGCACGGCAGTCCCATGGTCTGGATGATGGCGGCGCATCTCGACCGTCCAGAATGCGATGCGGGATACAGTGGCACACTTCTTAGCAAAGACGAAGAAAATGAGCCAAAAAGAACTCCGCATGCCGCAAAATATCAATGCATTATTATGTTTCGCGGAACAGTATGAGGTCATGAAAAATGAAATCATCCAGACCGACAGATTTGGACTCGATGGGAAAGTCTAATGAATCTATTCGCCTATTGGATTGGAGGAACGGTGAACAGTTCTTCCTGATTCGTGTGGATTGGTTTGATTCTTCAATCAGGACTGTTTTTATGTGTTGCAGCACATATTGCTGCAACACATAAAGGTCATTCCATGGTTAGCGTGAGCGTTGGAACCTTCACTCCGAGTTTCTCCAAGCCCACAGCCTCTTCGAGCGGGACCGTTCCTCCGCTTACTCGGTAACGAGCAGCGGCTTGCGTTGTAGCATGTTCTGGATGAGCGTGCCCATGTCTGCGACCGGCAGGTAACGGGCGATGATGGTCCAGATGATGGCGACTTCGATCAGACCGAGGATGACGGTCACCGTTCCCCAGACGAGTTGCATCCAGAGTCTCGGACCGACGGCCGCGCGGCCGGTCACGCCGGCGATCACCGTGAGGATGATGAGCGCCGGCACCAGTAGCGTGATGTCCCAGCCATCGAACCATTGGCTTACTGAGACAACCCATTCTGTGAGGGTTTTGAGGAATCCTGGAATGGTGTCTGCCATGTCGTCATCCTTTCGTGACCGGTTTCCAGTGTCGTCTGTTCCACGTGCGGCCTGTCCTGTATCGGCTGGTATGCTGCATGCGTTGCGTTTTCGTGGCCTTGACCGTGGTGAAGGTGTGGTTGATGCGTCCGTTGAGGTTGGCCCAATGCTGTTCCTGCCTGCCGCTTTCCGCCGGAGGTCTCTCCCCCAGTGGACTGTCGGCGTCCTCCACGCCCCACATGGCCCGGTAGACGGCCACGTCGCGTAGGAGATGCTTGTCGGAGTCTCCGGCGGCGGCGAGTACTCGGCCGACCCATGCCTGCCCGGAATGGCGGGCCTCCTGTTCTAGACTGCCGATCTTGGTTTCGATGATCCGTTCGTTCTGACGTACCACGTCAAGGACCGCGTCATGCTTGCGGGAGCGGATTGGCGGCAGGATGCCACCAATCCAGTTGTCATGCACGCTGCCGTTGGCCCGGTCCAAGAGTCCCGCGTTCAACCGTCCCGCGATGGTGGCCGCCCAGTCGGGTTCCACGGGACGGTTCTTCTTTTTCAGATCGGGATCATCATTGATGATTCCGCGGGCGGTTTTGCGCAGGAACTCCCATTCGGGGAACATGGATTGGTCGATGTCGTCGCGGGATTGCATGTGCGCGTCGAGCATGGCTTGGACGGCCGGCGTGTATCGTTCGTCCATGGTGAACCGGCCGCGGCCGGAATCCAGGGCCGGCTCCTCGCGGTATGGGATGCCGGTCTCATCCATCATGCGTCGGACCATTTCGACCATGTCGGTTTTGGCATCCATGTCGAGCGTGAACGCGTCGCCCGTTTCCGTGCCGGCTTCGGGCATCATACCGCGTGCCGCGCGAATGGCGGCCTGTTCCGCTTTTTCCACGGTAAGTTTTCGTGGTTTCTTTTCAAGGCTTTGGCTGATGATCGCGGTCGCCCGTTTCGCGTCGGTCATGTAGGCACGGGACCAGACTCCGCGAAGCCATTCGAAGCTTGGACTGCGTTTGATCTTGTCCACGGTCCTCTTGTCATGTGATTTGCCGAGCATGGCGAGCAGGTGGGGGCCGGCGATGAGTCCGGCCGCGTAATCGTGTTCGCGCAACAGTCGTTTCAGATCGTACCGGTCCTTGTATTCCTGTTCCATGGTTTCGGTCGCGGTCATGACCTCCGTGTGGGTCAATAACGCGTCGAGCATGCGTGTCCTGGCTATCTCGCGGGGATCCTCTTCCGCGCCGGTGAGCATGTGATCGACGTGGCGTTCCTCTTCGCTTTTGCAGCCGAACAGGAAATGGTTTTCCTCCTTGCCGCGTGAGCCGGCGACGTATTGCAGGTTGCATGGAAGATTCGCGTCGGATGGGAACACCGCGGCGCAACGGTCCACGGTCATGCCTTGCTGCGGTGGACGGTGGCCGCGTATCCGGCTTCGCATGATTTTCTGAGCCAGTCGCGTGGGATGTCGCAGATGACGCCGTCCGCGAGGTTCATGCATCGTGCGCCGGATTTACCGACGGCGATGATCCGGAACGTCATGTTGTTCTCGATGCTTCTGCCGGACCGGTCCAGTATGTACTTCGCGTTGACGCGGCATACGATCTGGTCTCCCAAGCCGACGGAGAGATTGTCACGCAGACGGCAGAGTTTGGCCGGGTCGCTTTCACTTTTGCCTTGGGCGCGGCGTTCGAGGATGAACCGTTGGTTGATGTCGCGCACCTGCGCGTTCGTGCCGGCGATCAGGAGCGTGGACTTGCCGAGCGCCTGCCATTTGACGCACATCTGGTACGCGTCCTCCTCCATGTCCAGGTCCTCTCCCCAATGGATCCGGTCGTGCGCCATGTATTCGTCGACGAGCTGACGGCACTTGTCGACGCTTCCCTCGTCCAAACGGTCTCCGCCCTCACGCAATCGGAGCGTCGCTTCCGCCTCGCCCTCCCACCGTCGCCGGGATGCGGGCCCGTCCGGATCGTTCGCCCATTTCTCGGATTTCGAAGTGAATCTCCACAGGCTCGTCAACCGCGCGCACTTGTCGTGCCGGTCGGCGTAGCCGAGCATGCCGCCCGCACCGGAAACGGAGTCGAGCTGTTTCGGATCGCCGGTGAGTATGACTTTCGCGCCACGTGATTCCGCCAGTCTGGTGACCCATTGCAGGTTCCTGGTGTCGACCATGCCGGCCTCGTCCACGATGATCAGCTGGTTCGGCCTGATCGTGCCCGACGTGTCCAGGACACGTTGGGCCGCGATGTGTATGCGAGCGAACAATCGTTCCAATGGGTTGGACGCGTTGCGCAACCGCTGTTGGAGCATGCCCTCGCGTTGGATGGAGGCCATGATCCGTTCGGGATTGTTGATGGTCAGGAGCTTCGCGATGGTCATGCTTTCGCATCCGATGCTGCCTTTCAATTCGCCCACCGCCTTTTTGCTGGTGGCCAGTCCGATGACGCTGCCAGAACATATCGCGCCTGCCATGCCTGGGCGACCGCTTTCATGGTGGTGGTCTTGCCCGTGCCCGCCGGTCCGATGATGCTGCTGACCAGACGCGGGTTCTCCAACACGTATGCGGCGGCCTTCTGCTGGTCTGACGCGAGCGGATAGCCGCCCTGCGCGCTCATCTGCTTGTTCCACTGGTCGAGCCATTGGTTTCCCTCGCCGGGCGCGTATCCGAGCTGGACGGTCTTGTCGAGACTTTCGATCATGTACCGTTCGGCTTGGAGCACATCGACCGTCGTGTACTTGTCGAGGTCGGCGTCCTCGAACACGCTTTGCCCTTGCCGGGTGGCGATGCTCAGATTGTCCAACGCATCTTTCGGCACCTGGTACCGGTCGGGTGTGAGTTTGACGCATTGGCTGAGTGCCTTGTCGGCGATCTTGTTGGCGACGATGACGCGTTGCGTCGGGTCGATGCGCACTCCGCGCAGGAGCCGTTCGGCTTCGGCGCGCACATTGGTGCGTTTCCATACGGTGTGCGCGTGGGCCGTGTTCGCCATCGCCATGCGGGCCTGACGGTCCAGATATTCGTCCGCGTCTCCGGCGAGCTTGGTGAGGTCGGCGAGCTGGCCGAGCAACAGTCGGCTATGTCGTCCTCGCATTCCGCGTCCACATGCATGAGGCTGGTCTTGCGTGAGTTGACGTCCTTGAGCATCCGGTCGATCTGGATGCTGGCGCGACTTCGCCGAGTTTCTGATACCAGTGGTCGCGTTTCGCTTTCAGGGATGGTTGGATCTCCGGCTTCGCCTTGCGGGTAGCAAGCCACGCTTCCTTATGTAGTTCGGCTTTCATCCTCCATCCGGCCTGCTTGCCTGTCGAGGTTTCGTACTCTTCGATCTTCTTTTCGAGCAGTTGCTCTATTTCGGCGTCCCGGCTGCTGAACGCGTCGATGAGTTCCTGTGGCACGCCGTCGACCTCATTGACCATGGCCTTGGTGTCATGATCCTGTTTGAGGTTCCACGACCAGCCGAACCGTTCGGTGAGCAGGTCCTGCAGCAGGTTCTCATGCACTTCGCTGATCTCGACCATGCCCGCATAGATCTTCCGCCCGTCCAATGCCGTCCATACCTTGTCGGACGAGCGGCGCACACGGTTGCTGATGACGATGTGCTTGTGCGGCTGAGGGTCTCCATTCCGATTGTCGTAATGGTCGAACACGAATCCGGCCACGCCGTCAGCGGAGACGCTGGCGACGCCTCCCTGTCCCGCGCGGGTGGTCGCGTACTCGTTTTCGAAATAGTCGATGGTCATTTCCGCAGCATTGCGCATGCATTCGTCGATGCCGTCTCTGGTTTCCTTGTCTCCGAACGCCCAGAGGATGCTGATGCTTTTCGGCTGGCGTGTGGTCAGGTCCCATCCGGCGACGGGCGCCTCCCCGTTGTCTCCCTCGCTTAGTTTGACGTCTCCGAGGTATTGGCCGTTGGATGGGTTGCGCCGTTCGTTGATGAGTTCCCGGACGGTTTTGCTGGATGCGGTGGTACCGACCTTGCCTCCGACGAGTTCGGCTCCCTTGCCGATCCAATAGCCCGGTGGATTGCCCGCCGCCGTATAGTAGGCGCTCGGATCGGACGGTCCAACGCGTTGTCCCCGTCGATCGCTTCCCTCGCATCGCTGAGTGGATACTCGGCATTCGTGAGTTTGGTCAGATTCATCGACATATTGTTGTTGTTTCCCCTCTTGTTCTTCCTATCGCGGTATGGGGCCCGTGTATCCGTTGTGCCTGAGCAGACGTTCCGCGTCGCCGGACCTGCCTTGCCGATCGATGTCGTCCATGAGCCCGGCCACGTATCCGTCGGATGGTGCGTTTTCAATGAGTTCTGGTTTTCGTTCCAGGATGGTTTTGAGTTGGAGCATGCATGAAAGCCGGATGATCCCTTTGGCTCGTCCGGTCTTCTTCTGCGCGTCCAGAGAGCGTTTGCGGATGGCATCGGCTCTTTTCCGATAGTCTTCTTCCTGCCGTACGAGCTGGCTCACGGTTTGTTCCGCCGACTCGTCCTTCTTACGTTCGGCCAAAGCTCGTTTTCTCCGGTCGTACGCCTGCCGGCATGCCGTACCGCAGAATCTGGCGGTCGGCCCTCGCCTCGGCTTGCGAATCGGCTTGCCGCACACCGCAGATCCGCCCGTACCGCTTGTCCAAGCCACGTTTCCTGCGTTTAATCTCGGAAGCTTTCACTTTTCCACCTCACTTGTATGACCACGGGCCAATGTCCCGATTCCAACGTCCGCCCGTGATGTTGTCCTCGCGCCAGATGTACTCAAGGGCCTTCTTGTAGGTGACGATATCCGTCTCGTGCGTCAGGTCGGCCGTATACTCGTCTTCAAGGTTCTCCCCCGGCACGGCGATCTTGCCATAGAATGTGCGGGGAGCCGCGCCCTCGGCACTCACGTCCGGATCGTCACGCCATCTGCGCGCGCCATGCCATCGAACACTGTCGGCGATCAGATCCATCCCATCGGAGCCGATTTCGATGGCGATCCGGCGGAAATCCTCACCATATTCGACGGGGATCATCGGGTCGATGCGAAACATCAGTATCGCCGTCCTGACGAGTCGATAGACCATCCGGACCACCATCCGGTCATGGTCGGGCACAATCTCGTTATAGTCCGCGATCTCACGGGCCAAAAATCCAAGGCGTCACGCCGGCCAACCCACGCCCGCAGCAGACAATCATCCCGCTCCATTTCATTGAGCCGGATTGACGCCGCATCCTCCGCTCTTTTCTCCG
>ENA-OQEX01000142-OQEX01000142.1-human-gut-metagenome-genome-assembly--contig:-NODE-142-length-43121-cov-10.042704_pt1 | contig 43121 bp, 50 predicted proteins | sample MGYA00242802_ERZ504649 | MGnify/ENA primary metagenome ERZ504649 (study PRJEB26092, sample SAMD00036194) | human gut metagenome | host: Homo sapiens | study: EMG produced TPA metagenomics assembly of...
AACAATTCACTGATATTGGCAAGTGCATACACGTCCTTATCTGTATAAAAGCTGTTGCTTTCATAACTTGCAATTGCAGCTGTGTTCAATCCGATTTTTGCAATACAGGTATTCAGACTCGATAGTAACAATTCCACGGAATTCTCCAGTGCTGTCACGGTACTGCTCTCATGGCTCTGAACTTCTGTGATAAGATTTAATAATTCCTGATCCAACTGCTCATGTAGTTCTAATACACCATTCGTACTTGGTGTACCGACACCCGATATATCCGAAATGCCAGAAACTGCTCCCTGTATTTTTCCGGTATAAGACTCCGTATCCGAATAATTGGTGCTTAGTTTTGTCCGGAATGCACGGATTGCCTCCTCGCTAAGTTTAAAATTTGTAGAATTGTCAATATCATAATACCCGGCTTTGTATAATGTCATGTTGTCAAGCAGGTTCTGCGCTGTGACTCTTATACTTGAAAGCATTGTGATATGTACATCTGTCAGATAACTTTTTACTGCATCTCCTGTTTCTCCGGTAAACACTGCATTTTTTATAAAAAAATTAATGCAGTTCTCACAAGTATCAATTTTATTCATCAGATTTTCTAAATTTGTCTTGTACTCCCAGAACAAATCATAGATATCTGTATAATTAATTTGAAACCCTTCCATTTTCCTCTCCTGTCATTCTTATGGTGTCAAACATGTGTCAAATATTCCGGTGCCCTGCTTAAAAAGCTCACTTTGATTCTTATCTTTTTGCACTTGTGAATCAACTAATAAATCAATTGCCATTAAGTCCATCTGCAAAGTAGTACTATATTGCTTACCGCACTCTTTAACGTTTCATAATCTTCCTGGAGCTTTTTCATTGCATCCGACTGCCCTTTGATTTCCGTTGCGGAAGCCGGTAAGCTTACAGACCGCGAAGCTGTTCTTATCGCATTGGTATTCGAATATACACTTACGTAATCTAAAATCGTTCCCACTTGTCTATCTCCTTTCCTTTTTCATTCCCATCAACTAATTAAAGAAATTACGGATTCTTGTACATAAATCATCCCATGCATTGACCAGGCCAGATAAGATACCATATTTTTCATTCTTTCTCTCGTTTAATGCGTTTATTTCCCAGTTGATTGCATCCTCTGCATCATCGATATTCGAAACATATCCATCATAACTTGTGTAAAGATCCCCACTCTCACATAAATCATAGAAATACTGTGCCCTGCTGCCAGTCCATAAACTTTGATAAAGATCTGAACTTATCATATTCTTCTGATTTTTGTTGATATCATCAATGGCTTCTTTCGCATCATCTAACGTATTATATGCATCCCGCAATCTGTCAATTTTCGCATCAATCTCATTGATTTCCAATTGACATACTTCCTGCTGATGTTCATTACTTGCCTTCTGATTCTTTAAATTTTGATATTTGTTTCTGTCATACTTTTTAGCCATCTTAGTTCCCCATATTCTGCTTCAACTGTCTGACATCCGCACGCTCAATCTCCAACATCTCCATTGCCTTCTGGATATTGGCACACATCATTTTCTCATCATCATCTGAAAATCCCTCAAAAACCACCTTACTAACATCGGAATGCTGGAAATACATTAGTCTATCCCCCACCATTCCCTCTGGGTATGCACATGCTGCATAGTCAAAAAATTGCTCTTTTCCATTTATCTTGACTTTCAGAGCTCTTGCAACAATTACATACTTTTTAATACCTCCACTTACAACTACGATACTTCCCAATGGTAAAAAATTAACTTTCTCTGTCATCCCTCTTCACCTCATACTTTTTTATTAAATTTTATTGTATTATTTTTCCTATTTCCATTTCCAATGTTGTTTAGCTATCAGCACTTCAAACATCTCAACATTCTTGTATGATTTTGGAATTTTAATCATCTCCGGCATTAGAATGAATACAAATTATTTCCGCTTCATTATCTTTTTTCAGACTTAAATATTCCACTTGAACAAACTCGATTGACTTATTTCTTAATAATTTCTTTTCGATTATTTTGTTTTTTTCAACAACTATTTTATGTCTTGTTGAAGTTATAAATAATATAAACAAAATAACACTGTTAATCAAGAATATTAAAAATCCAGCAAATACACCATACCCTGTACATAGTAACCACAATATAGCAGAACACAAGAAGCCCACACCATATAAAATGATATACCCTTTTTTAGGTTCAAGAATCAATGGTGTATTACCATTATCTTTCATTGGAACTTTATGATTTTTCAAAACTTCTGTAACAAACACTTTATGTGTTCCTGTAGCAAATGCTAAGATACATTTATTATTCTGATATAGCTTCACATTCCCACTTTCATCAACAACGTGAGATGTGATGTCCTCATATCTTATGTTATACTCTTTACCATTCATTTTTCTCCAATAAATTCTATCTTTACCTACTTTCACATAGACACGTCCATATAAGAAACTCATTAAAAAAAACAGAACTATAAGCAGGATAAATAAAGCTATAACTAACACATTATAGTTTGATGTCATATTTAATGCAAAAATAAGAATACAAGTAAAACCAATCCCTACAATCATATAAATGTTTGAAAAAATTTTCCAATCAATAAATCGTTCACCCAATTCTGTTTGTTTAATACCAGCTGAAGGTTCTTGTATCTTACCGATAATACTTTTTACAACTATAACAATTATACTATACAATAATACTTTCAAGAAAATCTTTAATACAAATGACATAATACCTCCTGTTAGAGTAGAGGGTGTTTTACGCCCCTACATATTTTAAGAATATAACGGACATTTTCCTGTTACTTTTCCGTATAAAGTACCAAAATAATCTTCCATATATTCAACTAGCGTCTGTTCATCCTCGCTTGTATATATTGGACACATTCCTTTCAACAAATCCTTAACGATGCTTTTTGTTGTTTTAATCCCAAATATCATAAATGCATATTTTTTTACAGAATCCACAACTCCTGAGAATCCTGATTTGCTAGAGAAAAATCCTGATTTTAATTTTTCCAAACCATATTTTTTTAACAATGAATTCCTTTCCGATAGTAGTCTCTGTTGAGTTTTTCTCGTTAATGAAGATGCTTTCTTACCGGCTGCTTCAATTGCATCCATTTTAGTTTCATTCTTTTTCAATCCCTTAATGGTATCTTCATATAGATCTTTTGTCGATTTAGTAGTAGGCATTTTTGTCTTGCTAAATTTACCCTTGAGTGCCTTTACTCCTTTTCCAATACCATAAAATGCACCTGAAACAACTGCACCTATTACAGCATCTTCCGCTACTTTCTTACCATCTACTTGCCCTCATCTATGCCTTGTGAAATTGCACTATTAGCCGCTGCTCCAACTCCACCAGCCGTAACGGTTAGTGCTGCTGCTGCTACCGTTCCAAGTCCTGGAATAGCAGCTACTCCACCGACGACAGCTCCTTCCACCGCTGAGCCTGCTAGTGAACCCCATTGGAACTCTTCTTGTTCTCCTTTTGCGATTTTAATTCCTTGTGAAACAGCATTCACACCTGCACTGGTAGCATCATATGTTACTGCACTTCGACTACCATCAGGATATTGTCTCTCAATCGGTCTACCATGTTTATCATTAATAACAGTAACACCATTACCGGTTGAGTCTTCCGTGCGCACTAAGTTGCCTTTTGCATCATAATCATTCTTAACTTTTTGTATACCATTAATGCTCATTGATAGCAATCGCCCTGAAGCATCATACGTCATATTCAGTCTTCTCTTTAATGCATCTATTTTTTGTATAAGATTTCCTCTATTGTCATATGACATACGTTGGATTCTACCCAAGCGATCTGTATACTTAATACATTGATTCTTATCATTATATACGAACTTTTCTACTGTTCCATCAGCATATCTAATCTCCGTATTACGATATTGTCCATCATGAACAAATATCGTCTGAACACCATTTCGTTCTGTCTGAGTAACTGTATGATTTTCATCATCATACTCAAAAGACATACTCCCACCATCAGAAAACAACTGCCTAATAACTCGGAATTTCTTATCATATATGTTTTCGACAGTATGTATCTTTTGCGAGTTTACTATATCCTTAATACGTCCATTAGATGCATATTCATAAGATATATTTTTACCTAATGCGGAACATACTGTTTTAATACGCTTTTCATCACTATATGTAATTACGACATCTCTTCCGGTATGGTCAAAGACTCTTGCAAGCAAATTAGTCTTTTCATCATATTCATAATTCAAACAATCTCCATAATCGTTAACAACTTTTATTAAAAGTTTGTCTTCGTCATATGTAAGAGAAATGCCCAAATTATTTCTGTTTTCTATTCGTATTAATTTCTTATCCTTATCAAATATATATGTATTATCGTCAACATCCTTTAAATAAAAATGTTGTTTATCGCTAGTCAAGAAATCAGTCGCTGTATTCTTTCCATAATAAACTCCATTTTCAACAGCAAACACTTTATGCTGACCATCTTCCATTATAATATCTACTTCGCCATCATCATTTACATTCAAATATATTTCATAATTATGGCGAAAGCTTTTTCCAAGCACAGATATTCTCGAATCCTTAGAATTATAATAGCGATGAAATGACAATGGAATTTCTCCATCAATTGCTAAATCTTCAAAATCATAGATGAAGTTTCCTGTTGATAAATTTACAGGATCAATGCTAGTTTCTACCGCATCAGGATCTGTTCCCAACAAACTATCTTCTATTGCCTTTTCTCTCGATAACTTTGCTTCCTGAATTTTTTCTAAAGATGCCGCCAACGCAGCATTCATTTTTTGCATATCCATATTCCCTCCGTTTGGTCTATGGTATTTGCCAAATCATTGATAAAATTGATTACACTCTCTGAAAAATTTACGTTCTGTTGCAATCCACCTTGATAACGAGTATCAATATTCTTTACATTTGTAAAAATCTCTTCTATTCTCTGAGAAGTCGTATTATTTTTATCAATAATTTTTTTATGATATGCATCCAAATTGTCAATGTACTTTGAGATACTCAATGCACCAAACCAGTATTGGATTTGCAGCCCAGCATCCCCAATTCTGTCACCGATTTTTCTCCATAATGTTGTTTCTGTTGCATCTTTAACATATTCTAATAATTTTTTCTTAGCACTATTTGAAAAATCTCTTATCATTAATTTCACCGCCTTTTCACAAAACTTTCAACCTCGCCATTTTTGGCATTTAAATTCTTGGAATTTTGTATGCATCCGCCCAAGACATAAAAGAAGATAAATTTTTCATATTACTATCAATCACAATAACTTTGCGATTACCTTCGTAAACTTTTATTGTCAAATTTGAACACACCTTTATTTTTATATTCTCAAAGTTATAGTGCGTAGCCTTTCCACGCCAATTAATATGTGTAATATTCTTTCCTTCTATAATCAAACGCCAATTTGCCATATTCATAGAAAAATAAATTGCAATTATAAAAACTAAAGTAAATATCAAAGTAGGTATTAAATTTCCTGTTTCCGCACCTTTTTTTGAACAAATTAGTACAAAAAGCAACCATATTGCACCAATGATACATGTACACACAGCAATTACAATTTTTATCACCTTTACATTTTCTACGATAAAGTTATCATTTTTTGTAAAATTGTTCTTATATGTTGCACTGTTAAATTTCATAAAAATACGAACCATAAAGAACAAAAAACTCACACTTATTATTCCTATTATTACATCAATCACGCTAATCCCTCCTAATAAACCGAACAAGAAATTTTCTTATCTATTTCTTCAACTATATCTTCATTTACTTCATCTCTATAAATTTCATTTTTTATTTCATCTATGATAGTCTTTCCTGTCTCTATTATGCCATACTTGATTGTTCCTAATGTTTTTTGTAATTTTATTTTCTCCAACCTATTCCAGTATTTTGCACGGGAACTGGACGATCTTGCATTATTATATTGAGCTTTAACAACGGCTTTTGCCTTATCTCTTCCAAACAGATAGTCCATTGTACCGGTCTTCGCTTCCGGATGAATAACATTTGATATTTCATTTGTTATCCCGCCAACAACCAAGGTTGTTGTTGCAGACCACAGCCCATTACTTATAGCATGTGTATAATCCAAATCTTCTTTTTTTTGAAGGACTTTCTGATCTAATAAGTCTCCTCCAAATTCCACTACACCAGAAGTACCTGCAACCACTAATAACCCCGCACCCGTGCCAGCAACGGCACCAGTAACTGCACCTTTTCCTGCCTCTAATACTACTTTCCCAGGATTAACATCCAAAAGACTGTCTAAAACACTTTTACCTGATTGGACACCATCAATTGTCTGCGAAACCACTTCCCCCAAAGCACCTGCGGCTAAACCAATTACAGCACCGATTACAACTGTAGGTAAATTTCCATCCCTATCTACGAAATCCACCGGATTATTCCAACAATATCCATAGTGATTTAAAGTATATGGTAAGATCACAAAACCTCTTACTTTATCCTCACTGACAAATCGTCCTACACTTGCATCATAACGTCTTGCCTGCGCATAGTAGAGGTCACCTACTTCATCAGTCTGGTAGCCAGTAAAGCCAAAGGTCTGGCTTGTGTTGTTGTAGCTGGTTGAGAGGTTTTCACCAAATTCATCAAATGCAAAACACTCCTGACTTGTTCCGTATATATCTACTAAGTGCATTGGACTACCAAAATCATCCTGTAAGTAGAATTTTTCTACTCCATTTGATTCCATTCCTACTACATTTCCATCCCAATAGTATGTCTGGGATGCACCACCTTCTGACTTTTGAAGAAGGTTATAGTACTGACGTGTCATGTCGATGGTGTAACGGATTTTCTTTTCCGGGTATTCTGGAATGAGACTAGATATCTTTTGTCCCACTCTGTGGCCTAGTCCGTTGTATGTGTAAGTTGCTTTCTTTCTCTGACCATCTACGAGATCAAATGATGCTGTCATCTGGTTCGTTGCATCAAAGGTAAACTCTTTTAATATGTCTGCGCCTGTACTTACTTTCAAAAGATTCCCTCGATTATCATAGGTATAATCTTTTGTCATAGTTCCATCCACTTCAGATAGAAGCTGATTGTTTACATTATATGTATAACTTGTCACAGACTCCATTCTACTTGCATAATTCGCTTTACTTACTCTGTTTCCAAACGCATCATAACTGTATTTACGAAGCAAAGTGTCATTTTGATGCACTTCGGTAAGTCTGTTCAATTCATCATATACATAAGCAAAGTGCCCATTATCCACTTCTGCTCCAACACGATTCTTTATAGCACTTACCTTATTTCCATAGATATCAAAACTATATTTGTAGCTTTCTGCAAATTCGTTTCCTATATGGGAAATTTCATCAACTCTTCCCATTGCATTATAATGATAGTTCGTTTCAATACCATTTGGTAAAATCTTCTTTGTCAAACGTCCTATTTCATCATAAGCATACTGAATTGTTTCTCTTTCTGTATGGAGAGATACTAATTGCATTTCTGTGTTGTAAGAATACTCTGCGCGTTTTCCATTTGGATAGATGACTGCTTTCTTTTCACCCATCAGCCCCCATTCATAGCCTACGGTATCTCCATTCGGTTCTGTAACAGACAAAGCTCTACCTATTGCATCAAGAGTGATTTTTGTAATCCCATTCCAGTCTTTTACTTCATTCAGCCTGCGGAGCGCATCATAAGACATTTCAACAGTCTTCCCATCTGCGTATACGATTTCTTCTATCTTTCCGTGGCTTCCATAAGTAAAGTTTATCGTATAACCATCACGATCAGTCTTAGATGTCATATTTCCATTTTTGTCATACTCGTAACTTTCTACATAACCCAATGGATCAGTTACACTCTTGATTTGACCCATTACATCCCATACAAAGTCTGTATTCTGACTCTCTTCCCCGTTTGCACCGGTACAAAGAGTCTTTACAAGACGATTCATCGCGTCATACTCATAAAAAGTCTCGTTGCCCAAGGCATCCGTTACCTTCATCAGGTTTCCATTTGGCGAATAATCATACGTGGTTTTGTTGCCTTTTTCATCTATAATAGAAGTAAGATTTCCTACTGCATCATAAGTAAATTTCCTTACTCCTTCTACCTGATTTACTATTTCTACAAGTCTATCCAAAGCATCATATTTAAATGATATTTTATCCTCCATGCCATTTGCTCGTGATATCAAATTGCCTTTTAAGTCATACTCATAGATTTCTCCAGAACCATCTGGATTTTTTACACTCTTTACTCTTCCACCTAAGTCATAGGTATAAAACGTCTGCGTTCCATTTGGATGACATACTCTCTCTACTTGCCCCATATTATTATAGAAAAGACTTGTCGTTGCACCCTCTGCATTTGTTCTGCTAATGCGTCTCCCCAAATCATCATATGTATAAGATGTTACATGGTCCATAGCATTTGTTACAGCTACCAGATTCCCATCCCTATCATAAGTTTTTTTGTTTTAGCTCCATCTGGCTCAATTACTTCTACTAATTGATTTTCCGCATCATAAACATATGCTGTAGTATTTCCTTCTGCATCTGTAACTGATGTTCTGTTTCCTACCGAATCATAGGTATATGTATTTGTTCCACCATTTGGGTATTCTACAAGACTAAGACGATTATCTTCATCATATTTAAATGCCTGTATAGTCCCATCCGGCATGGTTTGTGATGTTATATTCCACATTTTGTCATAACCATACGTCGTGACATGCGCTTCTTTATCAGTTATAGTTTCTATTTTCCCTATCGCATTATAAGTAGACAACGTCCAGAAACCATCAAAATCCTTGATTCCTGTCACCCTGCCAGCTTTATCATAAGTGTATTCTCTCGTATCCCCAAGAGGGTTAATTACTTTTGTAATTTTACCTCTTAAGTCGTATTTGTACTTTGTACTATTGTTATTTACATCCCTTGTTTCAACAACTCGATTTAATTCATCGTAGATGTAATGCACTTCATTTCCGTTTGCTTCTCTAATTGTTGAGATATTTCCCCGTTCATCATATGAAAGCATAGTCTTACTACCATCAACAAATGTCAACTCTACAGGATGCTGCTTCTCATCGTAGGTTATCCATAAACTTTCTTTCATACAATTTTCTGTTGCAATTAATTTTCCTTTTACATCATAATGATTCTTCAAACGTTCTTTTCCGTTCATGCTAACACTAATCAAATTATTATTAGCATCATAGGTAAAATTAATACGTCTCTTTAAAGAATCCACAACCTGAGTAAGATTTCCTCTATTATCATAAGCCATGCGCTGAGTACGTCCTAAACGGTCAGTTTTACTAATGCATTGATTTTTTTCGTTATATAGAAACTTTTCGCTAGTACCATCCTCAAAAACAGTTTCTGTGTTACGATAGTTTTCATCATAGAAATAAGTGGTCTTCACTCCGTTTCGCTCTGTCAGAACAACACAACGTTTTTCATCATCATATAAAAACGACATCATTCCACCATCTGGGAAAAATTGTTTTGTAACACGATATTTCTTGTCATATTCATTTTTTACAGCATGAATTTCTCTTGCATTCACAACCTCAATAATTCTGCCGTTACTTCCATACGTATATGTATAGACTATATCTAATGGAAGTGCCACTTTTTCTAGCATACCGTTTTTATAAGTCAAATCTACACATCTGCCCGTATGATCCTGCACTTTTGTAAGATAACCAGAGCTTTCATCATAAAAATATTCAAAACAACTTTCATTGTCTGTTTTCGCTTTTACTAATTGATTTTTTTCATTATAACTAAAGCTAATTCCTCGTCCATTCCAATTTTCTTGACGAATTAACTTTCCATCTGATTTAAATAACTTTCTTTCTTTTCCAATATTCTCCAGAACATATCCTGTCTCTGTTTTTTTCAAAATTTCTAAAGCAGAAGTATTGCTGTGATAATTTCCATCATTATCTTTTTCATACCGAATAACCTGTCCATCCGCCTGTCGTATTCCAAGAACGCCATCATTTGAATCTTCGATCAGCACTTCATAATTATGCAAAAAACATTTACCAAGAGTTCCAACCCTTGTATAAATCGTATCAAATCAATTGTGACTTGTCAACGAAATTTATCGGAACTTATCGGAATATAACAAATTGTAATGACAAAAAATCAGAAAAAAATGAACAAAATAAAATTTTTTTAGTCTACGCACTAGTAACTTCGATATAATTCGTGGTCAATTAGTAGTCAAACAAGGAGCTAAAAATGGAAAGAAGGCACTAGAATGGAGAGATGAACATCCTATTGAGGCGCAGAAGGGTGAACATATCAGAGATTATGCTACAGCTGAGGAACTGATTATCTTGGTAAATATGGAAAGCCAAAATGCCGAACTAATAAAGGAAGGTTGCCGCAAAGTGAGCGTTTTGCTAAATTGCATAAAATGGCAAGAACACAAATGCAAATATTACTGAAAAATCGAACAAAAGAAAAATTAAAAAATGTCAATCCCAATTTGCTTAAAGAGACAACTGAGCAATAAAAAGACAGTCACTTTTCTTCCCAGAATTGTGACTGCCTTTTTTTGAACCCTGTCAAACTCTTAACTTAATGACATTGAATTAGTGCTAACCCCTTGACTTTACTGGTTTTCTCTAACTTCGTCCTTATTATAACATCATCATCAGCAAATGGGTGCATACACAAAAAATCCAATATCATACATGGGTCATGTATATGCAGAATCATATTTTCACTAAATGACATTTGATCATGATTAGAATATATCTCATCCAGTACATCCCTATACCCTTCAATCTCGCGCTCATCACGATTTAGAGGCGCACTGTCGCCGTCAACTATCTGCTTTATACGTGCATCTGTTGTAACAATACCTTCTATCGCGTTAGACCCTTTAACCGACTGTACTCTGGCAATCTTTTCCAGCTCCGTATATATGCTTTTATTGCTTTCCTTACGCGTATCTGATATAGCATTAAATGCAGCAATCGTTGCCGTAAGATTAACTATCTCAGCTGGTAATAAGCCTTCATCTAAAAAAGTATAATCAAATATATGCATTAAAGGGTCAAAATACCTTTTGACGCTCATATCATTTTATTATCGTAGTCACTCATATTAATCATTTCCTTAGCCACGCAATTTCTTCTTTATACGGAGGTATCGTCTTCTTTGCGGAGCCTTCCTCACACAGCCACGGTGTCTCGAGAATCTTTGGAATATCCGCAAATCTCTCATCGTGCATGAGCCTGTGAAGCGTATCGTAGCCTATTGTGCCATTATCAATATTGGCATGTCTGTCCTTGTGCGCACCGAGCGGATTCATGCTGTCGTTTACATGGAAAACCGCTATCCGGTCAAGGCCTATCACCTTGTCAAATTCTGCAAAAACATCATCATAATGATTTACGATATCATATCCGGCATCATTTACATGGCAGGTGTCAAAGCAGACCCTGAGCCTGTCTTTCTTGTTTACGCCATCGAAAATCACCTTGATTTCCTCAAATGAACGCCCAATCTCGCTGCCTTTTCCTGCCATTGTCTCAAGTGCGATAAATACATCATCATCATTCTGGTCAAGCACCGTATTAAGTCCCTTTATGATCTGTGCTATTCCCGCTTCCGCTCCTGCATTTACGTGGCTTCCCGGGTGCAAAACAAGTATACGGCTTCGCATCGCTGCAGTACGCACAATCTCTTTTTCCAGAAATTCAACCGCAAGCTCATAAGTCTCCGGTTTTACTGTATTTGCAAGATTTATTATATAAGGTGCATGCACCACAATTTCATCTATTCCGTGCTCATGCGCGTATTCCCAGCCTGCATCTATATTCTCATTACATCATATGATTAAAGGGTCAAAAGGTATTTTCCCCTATCGTATAATAATATACGCTGTATATGTCGCATACATTAGCAGCATGATGATGCCCTCGCCTCTTTTTATCTCACGCTTTGTCCATGCCATAACCCACACGATGAGCGAAAATACCACAAGCACAATAATATCTATGATATTTTCCTGTATGAATGCTATCGGGCTGATGGCTGATGCAATTCCGAGCACCATGAGTATGTTAAAAATGCATGAGCCGACGGCATTTCCGAGCGCCATATCGACCTCGTTTTTTCTGGCTGCGACTATTGATGTCACAAGCTCCGGAAGTGATGTTCCGATAGATACAATGGTCAATCCGACGAGTGTCTGGCTCATTCCAAGGTCAATCGCTATGCGGCTTGCACTGTCTACTACGACATCTCCGCCTACTGCGATGCCGACAGCTCCGATTAGTATGAAAATCACTGCTTTTGGCATTGAGATAAGCGGTATCTCATCGACCTCCTCATCTGATGTCTGCCTGTTCTGTTTTAATGTGTGTCTGATAAGGTAGAAAATGTATCCTGCAAAGCAGCCGAGCAGTATTATTCCGTCCACTCTGCCGAGTGTCATGCCGATTGTTCCCATGACCAGAAGTAAAATGGCACATATCATCGAGAATGGAAAATCCCTTTTTAAGGATGCACCGTCCACCACTACCGGTGTCATCAAAGCGCACACACCGATTACTACCATAAGGTTAAATATGTTTGAGCCTGTCACGTTGCTGACTGCAAGCGTATTGTTGTGTGCTATGGATGCTGCCACACTGACCGCTGTTTCAGGAAGCGAAGTTCCCATCGCAACAATTGTCAGTCCAATGATAAGTGACGGTACCTTGAAGCGCTTTGCCACGCTTGAGCTGCCCTCCACGAACAGGTCTGCGCCCTTTACCAGAAACACAAAGCCCACTATGAGGCAGAGCAGCACCACTATAAACGGTGCATTATTGATGAAATTTTCCATGTTGAATCCTCCATTTTCTATTTTTTAAAAGCTTATAATCCCCAGGTGCTCAAGCAATATCTTCACACCTATGAGTATGAGAATGATTCCTCCGGCTATCTCTGATTTCTTTTTATATTTATTGCCGAAAAAGTTTCCGACTATGACTCCGATGATTGAGAGCACGAAGGTTGTAAGTCCGATGATTGCAATAGCCCAGTAGATGTTTAAATTGTCATAGGTAAATGCAAACATGATTCCGACTGCCAGCGCATCGATACTTGTCGCAATTGCAAGCAGAAACATCTCCCCCTGGTTGAGCGCCAGGTCTTTTTGCCCGACCGCATCATCATCCTTTTCCTTTACTGCCTCATAAACCATCTTGCCACCGATAAATCCTAACAGGATGAATGCTATCCAGTGGTCAATGCTTGTGATGTACTTTTCAAAGCGTATGCCCAGCATATAGCCGATAAACGGCATGAGTGCCTGAAATCCTCCAAAATACAGGCCGATTGTCAGCGCCTGCTTTCTGTTTACCTTTGTCATTCCAAGTCCCTTGCAGATAGATACCGCAAAGGCGTCCATTGACAAACCTACTCCTATAAGCAGGATTTCAATAAATAGTACCATATTTTTCTCCCTTTTGCCTAGTGTGCGACGATTAATTTTTCTCATATGAGTATATGAAATGAGTATATGATAGCTTCACATGTAGCTTCATATGAAAAAATGAGACCCTCGCATGCAGACACCAGACTTTATAAAGCTATTATTATATGGCTTATATAGCTTTATTGTGTGCCGCATACTTGAGTCTCATTCTTTAATGTTTGCCAGGTCTATTGACCGGTCTGTTGACAAACCACGTATATTTAAGAATACGCGAACTACTCCCTCAGAGGTAGTGTGTATTTAATTAATCGCCTTTGCTTTAAAAGACTATAGCAAAAGATATGGTGTATGTCAACGCATTTTACCGCTAATTTTTGTACGGAGAGGCTAACTTCTTAAAATAATAGCAACTATCCGGAACATTTTTTTATAAAACAAATTTTATACAGACTTACAGCGAGAACTAATTTATTCTAAAATTACGGTTGACACGAAAAACAACATGTGATATGTTTACTACGACAGACATAGTATGACACTCGTAGTACGTCACACGTAGTATTGAATAATTTTAACATGCCTGATGTGCAAGCTTTCATCTGTGTATCAGGTGTGCCCGGTGAGTTTCCGGATTCACGATCAATTACGTCATAACTCGGTCTTAAATTAATAAAATGATATGAGGTTAAAAATGTATTTTGCCCATCATTTATGATGAAAAAAACCACTTAAAACAGGAGGTGAACAATGGTTAATATAAGCAGCGATGTTATCCGCGGATACAACGATACCATCATACTCTACCTGCTTCTCGACAAACCATCCTACGGCTACGAGATTTCAAAGCAGATAAAGCTAATATCCGAGGAAAAATACGTCATAAAAGAAACAACTCTCTATTCTGCATTTACCCGCCTTGAGAAAAACGGTTATATCTCATCATTCTCTTCGAACGACAATGCAAGTGGAAAGCGCCGGACCTACTATCAGATTACGGATGCCGGCAGAGAGTACTACAGGCTCAAATGCGAGGAATGGAAGCTGACGCTTGATGTAGTAAGCAAATTTATACGATTTTAAAGGAGACATTTTATGGAAACTATAAAGAATTATCTGGAAAATATGTTTTCGCACCTCCCGAATACTCCAGAGGTGCTAAAAGCCAAATATGAGCTCTATCAAATGATGGAGGATAAATACAACGAATTAATATCAGAGGGCAAATCTGACAACGAAGCCATAGGCATAGTCATATCAGAGTTTGGAAATCTTGACGAGCTCGCCGACTCACTCGGTATCAAGAGCTTCGTGAATCCCAGTCAGGCAATGCCTGCTGCCAAAACACTCTCCCGCGAGACTGCTGCCGCATTCCTCAGGGATTCGGCAAAACAAGCATATCTCACAGCGTTTGGAGTGCTGCTTTGCATCCTCGCAAGTCTTGGACCGATATTCAGCGAATGCATTCCGCGTTCACTCGCTTCACCGGACGCATCTGATGCAATCGGCATCACGTTCCTGTTCGTTTGTATCGCTGTGGCAGTCGGCTTCTTTATCTTCTCAGGTTCTTTCTCATCTAAATGGAGCTACCTGAAAAAAGAGCCTTACTGCATAGACTTTGAAACAGCAAACTGGGTCATCGAGCGAAAGGAAAGCTACCGCTCCACACATGCGATGCTTTTAACAGTGGGTATCATGCTCTGCATACTCTGCGCAGTACCTGCAATCATCATCAGCTCACTAAACACCAAAAGCACCTTCGCAGATTCACTTTCCGGCGGACTTGTGCTCGTGTTTATAGCAATCGGTGTATTCATGATAGTATTCACAAACATGAAGAAATCAAGCTTTGACAAGCTTCTTTCCCTGAACGGAGCACAGACTATGGGCGGTAATTTTGCCAATTCACACGATGGCAAGGTGCACTATGAAAACCCTGTTGTGGCTGCAATCATGTCAGTCTACTGGTCAACTGTCACATGCATCTATCTATGCTGGAGCTTTATTACCTTTGACTGGGGTATCACATGGATTATCTGGCCAATAGCCGCAATCATCAATTCGCTGGTGGAAAATCTGCTCGGCGATAAACATGGAAATTAATGGAAACCAAGACAGTCAAAAATGTGTGTAGCATATTTTGAATAATTACAAAACAAATTATGCAACAAGATAATTCAGAAATGGAGACAAGTCATGAAAAAGAATATATATCTAATAATAATTACAATAATTACCGTGATCTGCATCATCGCCGGGAGTCTCTACCATATCGGGGGCTTTGCCCTAGGCCTGTTTGACAATCTGATTCCGCGCTCAGACAAGTCTCTCGGAAACGTATGCACAGAGGAGCTTTCAGTCGATGAATTTTCAAACCTGGTATTTGATACAACCATATCGAACATCAACGTGAAAACCGGTGACAGCTACATGGTCTCATACAAATGCAACAAGCGACTGGTTCCAAAGATTAAGAGCTCCGGCGATACCCTCACAATATCCCAAAGCAATGGAGCCAACTACAAAAGAAACACCACAAGTGAAATCACTGTTACCATTCCTGAGGGCGCAGCATTGAACAAGTTCTCCCTTGATACCGGTGTAGGCGAGGTAAACCTTAATTCCCTGACCGCAGCCGATGCAGAATTTGACACCGGCATAGGCGATTTATATGTCACAGACTGCAGCTTCGCCACATGTGATGTGGATGGCGGAACCGGCAATCTTAGCTTTGAAAACTGTGCCTTTGATAAGATGGATATCGACGGTGGTACAGGCGATATCACGGTGACATCCTCACAGTCGCTTGACGGCTACATGATGGACCTGGACTCTGGTACAGGCGATATCACAATCAACGGCAATGACTATGATGATGAGTATGAGGTAAATGAGCATGCAAAAAAGCACCTGGTTATTGACTCGGGACTTGGTGATATTGTGGTGAGGTATTAAATTAAGATTTTCACTTTTTATTGTCCATAAACTGTGGCTCCATATATCCGGTTCCTGACATGGACTTGTAGTAGCGGCTTGCGGCCTGCGTGCCGACACGCACCTCGCGGGCCTGCTTCTTTATGGACGCAAATTTCAGAGTCATGAGATCCTTGTTGCGGGCCTCCTGACTCTGTATTTTTACGCTCTTGTCCGTGATACTGCGGATATGCTCCTGCATGGTGCGTATCTGCTCCTTGTAGTCCTCCTTGTGACCATTCAGTCTTCCTTTGTACGTTCGAAAAGCTTCTCAAAGCCTGAGTCTAAATTATTGAGCTGGTCGATGAGCCTGCTCTTTGCCTCAACTACCTCGTCAAAGTCGTCAGGTGTGAGCTGTGGATCCTCGAGCTGGTTCTTCTGCTTGATATCAAGCTCTATTATCCGGTCGAGTACCTGCTCCTTTTTCTCCAGGCTTTGTATCATTATATCTATGTATGTCTGTTCCATGGTGTTCTCCCTGTATTTCCAATTGTTTTAACTATAAGCATCTCTATAATAGCACAAAACGCACAAACAAACTAGCTTCATGCTGCTGTCTCTGCGTTTTGTTTAAGTTAAAAACTCTCTATAATCCTGTCGGTGATTTATGATACATTTATCTATGACACATGCAGCTTATTTCCGTTGCATGTGGCCTGCATGACCTCTTTCCACGCGTCACGCATAGTGCGCAGGTGCTCAAGCACCTCCTCAAGAATCTCCTTGTCCTTCTTTATGTTTGCCTCGACAAGCGTCTGTGAAGATATGTGTATACATTGTTAAAATCCTTTGATACCGGATATTTGTCATCAAGAGTAGATTGGAACTCCTCTATGATACGCTCCACCTTGCGGATGTTTGTGTGAGCCTGCTGGATATCCTCCTTCTCCACTGCCATGATGGCAATATTACAAAATTTGATTGCACCATCATACAGCATGAGTGTAAGCTCTGCCGGTGATGCAGTCATGATTTTGTTGTTTGCATATGCTGCGTATGCTTTATTTTGTAACATAATATACCCTCCCTGGTATCTTTTTATGAGAAGTAGCTGCTAATTGAGCTCTGTGTGCTGTTGAGCTTGGTCATAGCTGACTCCATCTGAGTAAACTTGTTGTAGTAGTAATCCTCACGATCTGAGATCTTTTTTTCCCATTCCTTAATCGTCTTTGTGTAGTTAGTGTACTCTGTCTTCATCTGCTTGTCATTGTAGATGGTAAATGCTGAGCTCAAATCCGTAGACTTCATCTTGTCACCGATTGCACTATACAGATTAGTTGAAAGCTGCTGCATAAACTGCATTACCGTATCCGGATCATCGTTTATAGCTGCCATGAGCTTATCTGTCTTGCCGGATGTATTGGCGTCATCCTCATCACCATCAATGTGATATGCATTCTGCTCATTCTCCGCTGCATTCAAAAATCCAAGTGTACTGATTCCAAAGCTTGAGAGCGAGTACTTCTTGCCACCTATCTCAACTGATGACATCATGGCTGTCTGCATTGCTGTCATAACGCTGCCAAGTGTAGAATCCCTGCGAAGCAGAGAGTCCTTAATCTTTGTCTCCCACTTCTCAATCTCTTTATCAGACATCTGATCCTTTTCATCATCCGTGAGTGGCTCGTAGCTTCCTGCTGAATCAGCATTGTATAGCTTCGTCATCTCGTTGATGATGTTGTTGTACTCTGTCAGGAAATCCTTTACCTTATCATATACACCCTGTGTATCTGTGCTGGTTGTAATGCTTATAGCATTGTCTCCGGTCTCAGCAAGTGCCTCGATTGTCAGTCCATTGATTGAATAGCTGTTACTGTCACCTGTATATTTTACACCGTTCAGCTCAATCTCCGAATCCTGTCCTGCGACCTTCTTCACCTGTGAATTGAAAAGTGCCTTATTCTGAAGCGTGTATGCAGTGTTTACCCTGTCGAGCAGGTCGTTTAGCGCCTGTGTATACTCAGACGAATCCTTCTGCTTTGAGGCAAGCTCCTTTACAATATTGCTATCTGCTGCTTTTTTTATGTTGGCCTCTGCGGCCTCCTCCAAAGCGTTTGCTTTATTTACAAAGCCGTCAGCCTCGTTTCCGTTTCCTGCTAAAAGCTGCTCTACGGCTTCCTTTCCATTGCCTGCATAAGCATTCTGAATAGCCTTGGTGAGGCTTGCAACCGAGTACTTGTCATCGCTTCCTAGCACTTCGTCCTTTGAATTCTCAAATGCCTGAACTGACGCAAGAGCCTCATCGTATGAGCTTTTAGTCTTTTCATCCATTGACTTGATGATTGTGTCATACGCCGCTGAAGCTGACTCTATGCCTGTCTTGTTTTCAGCATCTGCCGCAATGGTGTACTCGGTCTTTTGTGAAACAGTGATGGAATCAGTTTTATCAGCTGTGCCATCTTCCTTTTGCAGATAGTACTTGCCGTCTGCCTCGTCCTTTTTGTAAGTCTTATCACCGACTTTCAGTGTTGTATCATCGACTACTGTAGGTGCTGCTTCAAGTTCCTTGCCATCAACGTCCGTATAAGCTGTCCTGGTAGATTCTGTCACATCATAGTACGATGTGGTATCCTTGTCCTTATCAGCAACGGCTGCAATATAGTGGCTGTTGTTGTCGCTGTCAATATACTTATAGAGAGTATTTCCATTTGTATCGGTCAGTGTGGTCTTTGTATATGTATCATAGCTGTCACCATTCTTTGAAATCAATGCGCCATCACGAGATGAGCCAAGCTTCTCAAGCAGCTTCAGCTTATCACTATCTCCTGCATTCTTTGCATCAAGCTTCTTATAAATGCCCTGAAGTGTGGCATATGAGTAGCCATAATTTACAGCATTCATAAGATTTTTGCTCTGCGCATTCATCTTCGCTGCATCTGTGGTCAGATTGTTGTAGCTTGCAACCGCTGCCTCGATTTTAGCCTTGGTCTCATCGTCTGAAACTCCATGTAAAGCTGCATACTCATCATATGGATTGGATGAATAAGTACCTGCGGTGGTCTTTTCACCACCATATGCTATTCCCAGGCTATAAAGTGCTGATGCTCCATCTATATTGCTGCCGGTTATGGTAAAATCATTTGCCACGCCTGTCTTTTTTGAGCTGATATAAAATCTCTTGTAGCTTGAATCGTAGTTTGCATCAAGCCCCGCATTCCTGAGTTCCTTTACCACGTCGTTCATGGTTGATGATGCGCTGAGCGTGATGGACTTGGTCTCGTCGCCCATCTTTACCTCAAGCTTGGCATCACCACCTGTGTAACCGAGCTGGGCAAGTGTAGTCTTTTCACTGTCTGCCTTAATTTCTGCTCCGGTCATATATCCGGCCTTTGCCATCTGCTTGATTTTCAGCGACTGTGTGCCGCTTGGTGCACCTGAGCCTGCCTTTACTGTGGCCTTAGTAGTATCCGAAACTGATGTCTTCTTTAAGTTGTATGCTGTAGAAAATCGCAGATTGGAAATATTGCTGTACAAGCTGTACACCTTGGTATTAAGGGATTTCCACGCATCCTGTGTCCACTCAAGCTTGGTCTGCGCCTTCTGATATTTCTCTTTTCTGGTGGTATATGACGATACCATTGCCTTTACAATAGAATCTGTATCCAGGCCTGATGTCATTCCCGATAATCTGATTGCCATGGTGTCCTCCTATCTCTTCTCATCTACCATGAGTCCTGCCATCTCCCAGACCTTCGCTATCATGTCGAGCGTCTTCTCCGGCGGAAACTCCTTGATGACTTCCTTTGTCTTCTTATCAACTATCTTTATTGTCACGCGGTTAGTCTTCTCATGGATGCCGAACACTGCCTCCGACTGGTCAGCCAACGCGCTCTTGTTGATATCATCCACAGCCTTTTTAAGCTGCGTATTCTTCTCGTTCTGCTTTTGTGCAGCAAGCTGTGCCTGTCCCTGTGCTCCGGCATCACCGGCCGAATCCCCGCTTGTTTCCTTCGTATTCATCGCCTGGATATTCCTTGCGATGCTGTCAGACACGACCTGATTGTCCTCACTGGACACCTCTGTCCTGCCCTGTGCCTGTTCCTTTATCTGTGCAGTTGATGTACTTCCCTGATAGACCATTCCTGCACCCTTGATTGCCTCTATTGCCATCTCTAACACCTCCGTGTGAAAATATATTGCAATTGACTGTTGTTCTTACCCTATTCTAAGGAATATATCGGATGAATTGCGGGAAAGTTTATAGCTTTCTTCTCTTTTTAAGTATAAAGAGATTTTGAAAAATCCCGACCCACATCAGGATACTTAACTTTATCCTATGACGTGAGCCGGGATGGCTTGTCTCTTTATGCTTTATGCTCTTTGCAATTTAATTTTAATTTAATTTTAATGCTCCAGATTTGCAAACTTCGTGTACTCAGGCAGCCATGCAAGGTTTACGGTGCCGATTGGACCATTACGCTGTTTAGCGATGATGATTTCTGAGATACCCTTGAGCTCGGTGTCCTTGTTGTAGTAGTCGTCACGATAGATGAACATAACGACATCGGCATCCTGCTCGATTGCTCCTGACTCTCGAAGGTCTGAAAGCATAGGCCTGTGGTCCGGTCGCTGCTCTACGGCTCGTGAGAGCTGTGAGAGTGCAACTACAGGGACTGAAAGCTCTCTGGCGAGCGCCTTAAGTGAACGTGATATGTCTGAGATTTCCTGCTGACGCGATTCCGAGCCTCTTCCTGAGCCTGTCATAAGCTGCAGGTAATCGATGATGACGAGCTTTAAGTCGTGCTCTAGCTTGTATTTACGGCACTTGCTTCGAAGCTCTGATATGCTGATACCCGGAGTGTCGTCTATGATGAGTTCGGAGTCTCCGATGATTCCGGCGCCCTCGACCAGCTTTTCCCAGTCGGCATCAGACAGATTTCCTGTACGCAGTGCCTGCGCATCTACCTTTGATTCGAGTGAGAACAGACGGTTTACGAGCTGCTCCTTCGACATCTCGAGTGAGAATATGGCTGTACACAGATGTGCGTGGAATGCCACATGCTGTGCTATGTTGAGCACGAAGGCTGTCTTTCCCATTGACGGACGGGCTGCCACGAGCACGAGATCTGACGGCTGAAGTCCTGCTGTCCTGTAGTCTAAGTCTATGAAGCCTGTCGGTATTCCGGTTACGGTGCCCTCCTGCTGTGCTGCTTTTTCGATTTTCTCGAGGGCATTCATGACTACAGTACGGATTGGCACGTAGTCACCTGTCTGCCTTGTGGAAAGCAGCTCAAATACATCGTGCTCTGTCTTGTCGAGCACGCTCTCGAGCGATTCCTTGCCAGCGTAGCACTCATTCTCTATGTCCTCTGTCACATGGATGAGCTTTCGCTTTATGGCATTTTCTTTTACGATATTGGCATAGTACTTGATGTTGGCTGAGGTCGGCACACTGGTGACGAGTGTTCTCACAAAGTCAAGGCTTTGTATTTCCTGTGGCACATCCTTTTCCTTTAGACGGTTCTGGAGTGTGACGAGATCTACAGGCTGACCCTCTGTAAAGAGCTCAACCATGGTCTCAAATATGATGCCGTACTGCTGATGATAAAAATCCTCCTTAAGGAGCATCTCGCTGGCGGTCACTATGGCATCCTTGCTCATAATCATGGAGCCGACCACGGACTGCTCTGCCTCAAGGCTGTTTGGCATTATTCGTTTGATTAATGCTTCTTCCAAGGGGATTCCTCCTATCCTTCAACTACTGATACTGTAAGGTTTGCTGTTACCTTTGGATGAAGCTTGACAGGAACCTCATAGTTGCCAAGTGCTTTGATTGACTCGTTAAGCTGCATCTTTTTCTTATCGAGCTCTAAGCCATGCTGCTCCTTTGCCGCAGCCGAGATCTCCTTGGTGGAGATGGAGCCGAAGGTCCTGCCGCCCTCTCCTGAGCGCAGCTTTACTACTACCTTTGTGTTCTCTACGACCTTTGCGAGTGCAAGTGCACTCTCGTAGTTTTCCTGTGCCACCTTGTCAGCGTGCTGGTTCTGAAGCTTTAAGTCATTTAAGTTCTTTGGAGTAGCCTCTACTCCGAGCTTTTTGGGTATGATATTGTTTCTGGCGTAGCCGTCACTTACGTTTACTATCTCGCCTTTTTTGCCTAATGGTTTTACGTCCTGTAATAAGATTACTTTCATTCTTCTATGTCTCCTTCTTTTAGCATTTCGTCCAGTGTATCCTGTATCATGCGCTTTGCCTGCACGATAGTGACGCCTGTCAGCTGTGCGCCTGCCACATTTAAGTGTCCGCCACCGCCCAGCTTCTCCATGATTATCTGGACATTTATCTCGTCGATTGAACGAGAGCTGATATAAATCTTGTCATTGTACTCTGTGAGTACAATGATGCCTTGATTCCTATGATGTTGAGCAGCTCATTTGCTGCCTGTGCACCGACGATTGTCGGGCTCTCCACATTCTCGCTAGGGCATACCGATATGGCAAATGAGCCCCTGTATACCTCTGCATGGCGCACTGCCTCGGCTCTTGCCTTGTAGCATGACATGTCATTTCTAAGCATCTTTCTGACGCGTGTTACCTCTGCACCTGAGCGCTTCAGAAAGGCTGCCGCCTCAAATGTACGCACGCCTGTCTTTGTCATAAAGTTGTTGGTGTCAATAAGGATGCCCGCGTAGATGCAGTCGGCCTCTGTTGCATTGATCTTGACTCCGTCGTTGAAGTACTGCAGCACCTCTGCAACCATCTCACACGCACTTGATGCATACGGCTCGATGTATGAGAGTATAGGATTCTCTATTATCTCGCTGCTTTGTCTGTGATGGTCAAATACGACTATCTTTCCTGTTTTCCTGAGGAGCTCAGGGCACTCTGTATAGCTTGGCCTGTTGGTGTCTACCACCATGACAAGCGTATCCCTGCTCACCATTTCAAGAGCCTCTTCACTGTTTATAAACATATCTGCCGGGTAGCCCTTTACCTCTGAAAATGTCTCCATGAGAGGTCTGACTGAGCTTGTCGGGTCATTTATGACTACCTGCGCCTTCTTGTCGAGATTCTTTGCTGCACAGTATATACCTATGCCTGCCCCGAGTGAGTCTATATCTGTGATGCTGTGACCCATGATAAGTACGTTCTCACAGGTCTCAATGATCTCCTGGAGCGCCTGTGCCTTGACTCTCGCCTTTACCCTTGTCTTGCTCTCCACCTGCTTTGACTTGCCGCCAAAATACAGGATATCGTCATGATCCTTTATGACTACCTGATCACCGCCTCGTCCGAGGGCTAGGTCTATGGCATTTCGCGCATATACGTAGTTTTCATTATACTTATCGCTCTTTATACCGATTCCGATACTGAGTGTGACCGCCATCTCGTTGCCGACCTTTATGGCCTTCACCTCGTCAAGCACCTTGAACTTGTCCTCCTTCATGCTGTCAAGGTACTTGTACTTGAACACCACGAAGTATTTGTCGTTTTCTATTTTTCTGACGAGACCATCATACTTGGCAAAGTACTGGTTTACACGTCTGTCGATAAGTGCAACGAGCAGTGACCTCTTTACATCCTCTATGCTGTCGAGCGCCTCGTCATAGTTATCGATATACACAAGCGCTGAGACCTGCTTCTGCTCTGTGATTTCTTTCTTGCAGTGATAAAGCTCCGACTCATCAAATACATACAGCGCCGTCAAAAACTGGTCTGCTTCATTTGTGTCGATTATCTCATTTTCCTCTGCGATAGAGTTGAAATATATTCGCTTGACGGACAGTCTGACTATGCTGTCCTCCTCCTCATTTACTATCTTGAAGTCTGTCGGCGCATCACTCTTGGTGAGAAGCTCTCTGGTCACTGTCGGAAAAAGTGTCGTGATGGATTTGTGATATTTTTTATCCACACCCATTAGCTCTGCGAATTTGTCATTTACCCAGAGTATCTTGCCGGAGTACTCAAGCAGGGCATACGGCACCTCAAACTCATTAAGCAGCCTCTTCTGCACCGATGAATACTGTGTTGCAAAGCTTATCAGCTCATTTGCAACGACTGACTTGCTTCTGACATACAAAAACAGCACGAGCGCAAAGTAAAACACTGTAAAGCCTACCATGCCATAGCCAAGCCTTCTGTCATAGCGCAGTGCTATTCCGTCAGCACATATCCACACAAACGTCAGATATAGCGGCCAGCACATGTAGCTTTTCAGCCTGCCCTTGAATTTTATTTTTTTCTTCATTTTACTCTCCTTATCCCCGGTGCGTTGCGCTGATGCTGCCGGTGCAACGGTTGCGGTTTCGAGAATGTACTACAAATTAATAGTTACCGGCCACATCTTTATGCAGCCCGCATCGATTGATATACCTACTAGAGAGTATACCACTTTGTGGGGATTATTCCTAGTACTATATTTATCAGTTATACTCAAATCGTTGCTGTTCACACTGTTAGGTGTGAACCGTAACTTATACTCAATTATGACTATGAGGAATATATGGCATTTCTGTGTAGCAGAGAGAATCTTAATACAATTCTGTGCAATCTAAAAAGCACCGCATATATCTGATACGATACATGCGATGCTTTTTGTGTGCTCTCATCTTCCGGTATTCATTTTAATTAAATATAATTACTTCTCAGTCTTATCCGCAGCTATCTCTGCAATCGACTTTGTAAGACCTGCAATCCCCTGAATCTCTGATGGGATGATTATCTTTGTAGCCTTGCCGTCTGCTGCCTTGGCAAATGCCTCCAGGCTCTTTATCTGGAGCACTGCGTTATCCGGATTTGCCTCCTTCAACATGCGAAGTCCGTCTGCATTGGCCTGCTGTATCTTGAGGATAGCCTCTGCCTGACCTGCTGCCTCCTGGATTGTTGCCTCCTTCTTTGCCTCTGCGCGAAGGATGGCTGCCTGCTTTTCAGCCTCTGCATCGAGGATGACTGACTCTTTATTTCCCTCTGCAACAAGGATTGTTGATTTTTTCTCACCCTCTGCACGAAGAATGGCCTCTCGTCTCTCACGCTCTGCCTTCATCTGCTTCTCCATGGCATCCTGGATGGCCTTTGGAGGTATGATGTTCTTGAGCTCGACACGGTTTACCTTGATGCCCCATGGATCTGTTGCCACATCGAGTGTTGCGCGCATCTTGGTGTTGATTGTCTCACGGCTGGTGAGTGTCTCATCAAGCTCTAAGTCTCCGATGATGTTACGAAGTGTTGTGGCTGTGAGGTTCTCAATTGCCATGATTGGATTCTCTACTCCGTATGCGTAGAGCTTTGGATCTGTAATCTGGAAATATACTACAGTGTCTATCTGCATTGTTACATTATCCTTTGTGATTACAGGCTGTGGTGGGAAATCTACCACCTGCTCCTTTAAGATGACTCTCTTTGCTATTCTGTCGATAAATGGCACCTTGAGGTGAAGTCCTACGCTCCATGTGGTGAGATATCCTCCCAAACGCTCAATTACCATTGCATGTGCCTGTGGCACGATTTTGATGCAGTTTACCAGTACTATAAGTACGATTACGAGTAACACTGCAAGTGCTATTAATCCTTCCATTTCCGGTTAAGCCTCCTTTACTCTTTTTACAATTAGTTTTACTCCGCTTATCTTTACTACCTCGATAAGCTCGCCTTTTCTTATGACCTGGGTCTCGTCCTGCGGTCTGACTGTCCACTCCTGACCGTTTACAACGGCTTTTCCCGTCTGCTTCATGCTGTCAGCATCCTCGGTGAGCACAGCTCTTTCTCCAACCAGACTGTCCACGTTTGTCTTCACTGTCCTGGAATTGATGTACTTCCCGGCCCATGGCTTTGTGAGAGCTAAAAGCACGACTGAAACGAGTATAAATGCAATTCCCTGAACCACGACATTGCCGCCAAGCAGTGCGATTATAAACGCTACAAATGAGCCTGCCGCAAACCATATGGATGTGAGCCCGACTGTCATAAGCTCAACTAAAACAAAAACTACGGTGGCTGCCAACCAGAAAACAATGTATGTATCCATTTGAACCCTCCCTTTTTATTAGTATTTGTTTTATATTCATTTTATACTATGTAATTTGATTATGCAACAAATATTAATTTTTTAAGCATAAAACGTTTTTAACCTAAAAAATCCCGACCACCATCCGGTAGTCGGGATTTATCATACATTTATCTTATTCGCAAACGTATGGCATAAGAGCAAGATGACGTGCTCTCTTGATTGCTACTGTAAGAGCTCTCTGGTGCTTTGCACAGTTTCCTGTGATACGGCGTGGAAGGATTTTTCCTCTCTCAGAGATGTATCTCTTTAATTTGTTTGTATCTTTGTAATCAATGACATTGTCTTTTCCACAGAATACGCAGACTTTTTTTCTTCTACGCATTGGTCTTCTCTTCATTGATGAACCATCAGCTGATTTATTGTAAGCCATTTTTGTTACCTCCTTGAATATTTGTCCTTATGGACACTACTAATTGAATGGAAGCTCCTCGTCGATTCCGTCCGGAATGTTCATGAAGCCATCCCCAGCAGCCTGGCTAGGTGCAGGTCTGTCTGCCGGTGCAAATCCGCCTGCATTTCCTGATGCGGCTGATTTAGACTCTGCAAACTCTGCATTCTCAACTACGACGTCAGTAGTGTATACCTTCTGTCCGTCCTTGTTTGTATAGCTGCCAGTCTGGATTCGGCCCTCAACAACAAATTTTGTTCCTTTACGGCCAAATCTCTCAAAAAATTCTGCTATCTTTCCAAAAGCTACGCAGTTGATGAAATCCGTTGACTGCTCCTCTGCATTCTTGCTGTATCGTCTGTCTACCGCAAGTGAAAATCTTGCTATTGCAAGTGAGTTATCCCCCTGAGCATAGCGGATTTCTGCGTCTCTGGTTAATCTACCCATAAGTATTACTTTGTTCATAATACAATCTCCTATTTTCTTATACTATGCCTCGTCTTTTCTAACGCATAAGAAACGAAGAACATTGTCCATGATACGAACGTCCTGCTCGATTTCTGCTGGGACTGTTCCCTCAGCATCGAACTGGATGAAGTAATAAAAGGCCTCAGTCATGTGCTGAATCTCGTAAGCTAATCTCTTCTTACCAGCCTCCTCAACTTCTGTAACAGTACCGCCGGCACGTGTGATGTACTCTTTTGCCTTCTCGACTACTGCTGTTCTCGCATCATCCTCGATCTTTGCACTAACGACGAGTGCTAATTCATATTTGTTCATGCGAATGTTACCTCCTTTTGGTCTCTGGCTCATAAATCTGATTATGAGCAAGGAATTTTATATCACGAGTCTAGATAATAACATGAATCGTGGTACTTTTCAAGGGGTTTTTGCAATTTTCTTTATTTTTTACCAGGTTGCAACGTGCGCCCCTGGTTTTATTGTTCTGCTTTGTTTCTATCACTCAATCCTGCTTCTTGGTGAGACCTCGGTCATTTTTCTCGACCAGCTTTCTCGGAACCATAATCTGGTGCCCGCAGCCCATGCATTTCAGGCGGAAGTCTGCGCCTACACGCATGATTTCCCACTCACTGCTGCCGCACGGATGCGGTTTTTTCAGTTTTACGATATCTCCTACTGCGTATTTATCCATTCTATATTCCTTTTCTACCTATGCCTGCCATTTAATGATATGAGGGTCAGAAGGTATTTTACACCTCTATCTGCTCAAACACCGAGCCCAGTCCCTGCTGTATCAGAAGGTCTGCTCTTGCGTCCATCGGTGTGGTGGACTTGTTGATGAGCACGAGCTTGTTTCCATTGTAATAGTCTATGAGCCTGCCGCCGGGTATACTGCAAGGGATGTACCGCCCACTATGAGCACATCGGCATGGCTGATGTAGTAGATTGCATCCTCAAGCGTTTTCTGATTTAGGCCCTCCTCATACAATACAACATCGGGCTTTATAGGGCCGCCACACTTTGGGCATTTTGGCACGCCTGTTGAGTGTAGGATTTCCTCTGCGCTTACAAACTGCAAGCATCTCTCACAGTAGTTTCTCAGCACGCTGCCGTGCAGCTCCATTACATTTTTGCTGCCGGCCTTCTGGTGCAGTCCATCTATGTTCTGCGTCACAACACCCTTAAGCTTTCCTGCTTTTTCAAGCTCTGCCAGCTTGTAATGCGTAATATTTGGCTCTGCATCAAGACAGAGCATCTTGTCACGGTAGAAGCGGTAAAACTCTTGCGGATGCTTCCTATAAAATGTATGGCTCAGGATGGTCTCGGGCGGATAGTCATACTTTTGATTGTAAAGTCCGTCCACACTTCTGAAATCAGGTATGCCACTCTCGGTTGATACACCTGCTCCGCCAAAAAATACAATATTGTCCGAAGCCTTTATCCACTGCAAAAATGTTTCTACACTGCTGTCATTGTTACCCATATTTGTCCATCCTTTCTTCTTTTCTTCTTTAAATTGCTGCCTATTATTTTTTGAGCCACACTTTTATAGCTTGCGCACCAGCTTGTCCACATCTGCATTCAGTCCAAGCACCATCACTGCATCGTCTGCCTTGAACACGTAGTCCGGTAATGGAAGCACCCTCTTCTTTCCGGCTTCCTTTATTGTCACGATATTTACATTGTATTTCTGACGTACATTACTTTCCCTGATACTCTTTCCTACCCAGGCTTCAAGTGGATTTATCTCGTAGATTGAGTAATCGTCGTTTAATGCCACGTAGTCGAGTACATGGTTGGCGCTGTATTTCTTTGCCACTCGTTCTGCCATATCGCGGTCAGGATAGATAACCTCATCCGCACCGTTTCGAAGCAGAAACTTTGCATGCACATCTCTGTTCGCCTTGCTGATGACGTATTTTCCGCCCATCTCCTTCACGAGACTTGTTATCTCAAGCGAGCTCTGGAAATTGGTGCCGATGCATACAAAAATCAGGTCGAAATTGTTAATTCCGAGTGCCTTTACGACCTGCGGGTCAGTACAGTCACCTATCTGGACCTTTGTCACGTCATAGATTAAGTCCCTGACCTTTGCCTCGTCCTTGTCCATTACCATAATGTCATTTCCGTTTTTTATCAAATCCGCACACAAGTGGTGTCCGAATTTACCCATTCCAATAATTAAAATTGATTTCATTGCGTTTCTCCTTATCCTTATCCAATGATAACTTTTTCCTCCGGAAGCTCTATATTTGCTTTTCCCGGTCTATGCACAAACGAAAGCACAAATGTCATGCTTCCGATTCTTCCACAATACATCATAATTATGATAATTATGCGTCCTGCTGTATTCAAATCCCTTGTGATGCCTGTTGTCATGCCGACTGTACTGATTGCAGAGTATACCTCAAACAGTACATCGTCCATCTTCATATTGGAGGTGGCAAGTATGGCAAGCACCGCCGTAAGGCCAAGCACCAGATTGATGATAAGCACCATTCCGGCCTTTTTGATTACCTCACTGCTTATTTTCCTGCCAAACACATTGCAGCCGTTGCTTCCTCTCAGATACGAAACAATATAGATTATCATGACCGCCATGGTTGTGGTTTTGATTCCGCCGGCTGTCGAACCCGGGCTTCCTCCGATGAACATGAGCACTATAGTCAAAAGCTTGCTCTCCTGTGTCAGTGCTGCTGTGTCTACTGTATTGAAGCCTGCCGTTCTCGCCGTAACTGAGCCGAATAACGATGCAAATATGGCACCCGGTGTATCCATGCCTGCTATGGTATTATTTTTTTCAAAAATATACATAAACAGTGCGCCGCCAAAGACAAGTATCAGTGTGGTTGATATTACTATCTTAGCGTGGAGCGAATATCTGCTAAGCTTAAGCTTTTTGGTTCTGACCTCATTCCATATGGAAAAACCGATACCGCCAATGATGATAAGCAGCATAATAGTGATATTTACCAACGGGTCTGTGGCATATTTTGTAAACGATGAGTACTCCTCGTTTATGCCCATCAGATCAAAGCCTGCATTGCAAAATGCAGATATCGAGTGGAACACCGAGAAATATATGCCTCTTATTATGCCAAAATCCGGTATGAAGCGGATTGCTAAAAGCACCGCTCCTATGCCTTCGATAAGGAAGGTTCCCCTTATTATCACGCTGAAAAGCCTAACTATTCCACCAATCTCGAGTGCATTGACGCTCTCCTGCATCAGATCCCTCTGTCTGAGTCCGATTTTTTTGTGCAGGAGCATGGAAAATGCCACACCGATTGAGATGAAGCCCATGCCTCCTATCTGAATCAGCACGAGAATCACAAGCTGCCCTATGATACTCCAGTGTCTGAAGGTGTCAAACACAACAAGACCTGTCACACAGGTTGCGCTTGTTGCCGTAAAAAGTGAGTCCAGAAAATTAGTCCATTGTCCGTCTCTTGAAGAAAACGGAAGGCTCAGCATTATAGCCCCTGATAATATTATCAAAAAAGCCAACTGCGATGTATCTGAACTCTGTCAGGTTCTTATGTCTTTTTTTAATGTCATGTTTTATATCGTTCATATCCAATCCTAACTATCTGCTGCAGAATGTATTATTGTCAGCTTACAGAAGCTGTTTGTATATATCCCTCTTGCTGACACCTCTGTCCTTTGCCACGAGCTTCATGGCTTCCTTCCGGTCGATGCCCTGTGACTCATAGTGTGCCATATGCGCTTCAAGAGGCATGGCTTCCCAGCTTTCCTGCTGCTCCTTTGCTATTTCAGCCACGTTTCTGCCACAGATTACAAGCACATATTCACCTCTTGGCTCCTGTGTCCTTGAACGCTCCAAAAGCTCCGAAAATGTAGTCTGCACCTTTTCCTCGTGCTTTTTCGTAAGCTCCCTGCACACGGTGAGTTCTCTGTCTCCGAGCGCATTGTAAAGCTCTGTGACCGTCTTTATAAGATGATGAGGCGCCTCGTAGATGATGATTGTCCGGGTCTCGTTTTTAAGCTCCTCAATGACGCGCGCGCGTTCCTTTTTATCCCTCGGCAAAAATGCCTCAAACGCAAACCTCCTGGTAGGCCTGCCCGACATGGTGAGCGCTGTAATGCACGCTGCTGCCCCGGGAAGCGAGGTAACAGGCACGCCCTCCTCGTAGCAGATGCGCACAATATCCTCACCCGGATCAGAAATGCCGGGTGTTCCGGCATCAGTGATGAGGCTATATTTTTGCCCTCCTTAAGCTTTGCCACAAGCTGGTAGGCTTTATCTATCTTGTTAAACTCATGATAGCTCGTCATGGGTGTCTTTATCTCAAAATGATTGAGCAGCTTTATGGAGTTTCTCGTATCCTCCGCTGCGATGAGGTCTACCTCCTTAAGTGTGCGCAGCACACGAAATGTGATGTCCTCCAGATTTCCTATCGGAGTTGCGCACAGATACAGTGTTCCTGTCATATGATTCTCCTGTTATTTTCCGTTATTCCGGGGCTTATCGCCGTATATCTCATATATCTCATCCGTGTATACATTAGGCTCCTTGTATACAACCAGCGGTTTTTCGATGGTAATACGGCTTTTGCCGCCCTTTAACCCCTCTATGAGCACCATGTTTGGCTCCCTGTCCGCGTAGGGATGCACAAGGCGCATTCGCTTTGGCTCGATATGATATTTCATCATCGTGCTAAAGATCTCTGCCAGCCTGAATGGTCTGTGAACCATGTAAAAACGCCCATTGAATTTGAGCATTTTTGCACTCTCTCTGACTATGTCATCCAGTGTGCACCTGACCTCGTGGCGTGCTATTGTCATGGCATCGTCTGCATTTTTGATACCGTGCTGACCTATCATATACGGCGGATTTACCGTCACCACCTCCACGGACTCCCGACCGAAAAGCTCTGAGGCATTGCACACATCGCCCTCTTCTATGGTCACTTTGTCCTCGAGATGATTATATCTCACACTTCTTCTTGCCAGATCTGCGCACTGCGGCTGAAGCTCAAGCCCGCTGTAATGCTCTCCGTTGTTCTTTGCCTCAAGAAGTATCGGAATCACACCATTTCCTGTGCACAAATCCACAGCACGCTCACCGCGCTTTACCTTTGCATAGTCCGATAAAAGCACGGCATCTATGCCGAAGCAGAACAGCTTTGGGTCCTGTATGAGCCTGTAGCCCTTGCGGCACAAATCGTCCAGGCGCTCATTACTGTGTATCAGTGCTTCCATTGTCTTTGTCCCTGTTGTAATCTTTATTATACTCTTTATTATAGTTTTTGTTCTTGTAATCTTTGTTGCGGTTGTATTTCTGCTTGTTTGGTCTGTTTTTGCCGCCCTTGTACGGCTTTTTGTAACCGTCCTTATTTTCTCTGCCGGCATTTGCAGCATTTACTTCATTTGTCTCATTTGCAGAAGCTTCCGCTGCCTCTATGTCCGCCCTGTACGGACGTCTTTCTCTGTTGTCACGCTTATCACGGCGCTCGCGATATTCATTTTTGTTGTCACGGTGTCCACGGTTTCTCTGCTGTTTCTCCTGTGACTTGTCCTCCATCGTCTCATCGCCGCTATCCTCGAGATCCTTGAGCTCGCGAAGCTCCTCCTCGGTGAGCTTTACATCCTTTTTCTGACGCGGCTTTAAGCGCAGATCATCTACAGTGTACTCACGAAGCTCCTTCTCCTCGCCGTTGTCAATAACAACACGAACGAGCTGCCTGAGCACGCTGACTGACTTGACCTCTCCGATGATTCCCTCAGGTGTCTTGACCTTTTCTCCTATCGACGGCATTCTGCTGTTCAGATACTCATATGTATCCTGCTCATACTTGAGGCAGCACATAAGTCTTCCGCACACACCGGATATCTTGGTTGGATTGAGCGAGAGATTCTGCTCCTTTGCCATCTTGATGGAAACCGGCACAAAATCTGCCATATAAGAATGACAGCATAGCGGCCTGCCACATATTCCAATGCCTCCCATCATCTTGGTCTCATCCCTGACACCGATCTGACGAAGCTCTATTCTGGTGCGGAATACCGCTGCCAGATCCTTTACGAGCTCCCTGAAATCAATTCTGCCGTCCGCTGTAAAGTAAAACAGCAGCTTGTTTCCGTCAAAGGTATACTCTGCATCCACCAGCTTCATCTCAAGTCCGTGCTTGATGATTTTCTCCTTGCAGATGGCAAATGCCTCTTTTTCCTTTTCCTTATTTCTCTCAACCGTTTTCTCATCCTCGTCGGTTGCCACTCTGATGACAGGCTTAAGCGGTGAAACCACCTTATCATCATCCACCTCCTTCGGCGGAATGAGGACAGTTCCCATCTCTATGCCTCTTGCTGTCTCCACGATAACATGCATTGCCATGTCGAGGTCGAAATCAGCCGGGTCAAAGTAATATATTTTGCCTGCTGTCCTGAATCTGATACCAACTATTTTTGTCATGTGATTAGTTCTCCTTTATGGTCATAAGCAGCAGCTCAATTACCAGGTCAAAATTGACGTTTGCGTTAATTCTTATCTTCGCCTTCTCAAGCGCCTCAAGTATTGCCTCGATTCCCTGATAGGAATGCTTTGCTGCCTGTTTCTTTATATCATAGACCTCATCCTTGAATATGAGTCCGTTAACATCGTTTGTCGCCTTCATATACAGCACATCTCTGTACCACACCATAATCAGGTCAAAATAATCCTGCACCTTAAGCTTGTACTCAGCTATCTGCTTTACTGCTGCACCCAGCTCGTAGAGATCTATGTCATCGAGGCGCTTTATAAGCGACAGTGCTGACTCCTTTAGCTCGTTGAACTCGTCTGATGAGGCGAGCTTAACAGCCTTTCCAACGATGCCCTGTGCAAATGCAGCACTGATATCTGCCTGATAATCCGGAATATGCTTTTCGTTCATCAGATATGCCTTTATCACCTCGTCCTTTACCGACTTCATATTTAGTGTGATACAGCGCGACCTGATGGTCTGCAGAAAGCTGTCTGCATTGGTGGTGAGAAGCATGATGACCGCATATGCCGGTGGCTCCTCTATTGTCTTTAAAAGCGCGTTCTGCGCCTGCTGGTTCATTTTTTCAGCCTCATCCACTATGTAAATCTTGTATTTACTGCTGTACGGCTTTATCACTATATCGTTGTTTAGCTGTGTCCTGATATCGTCAACCGATATATTGTTGGGCTTTTCATGACTGACATATATGATATCAGGATGATTGTGGTCATCTGCCTGATGACACGATTTGCACTCTCCACAACCGTCTGTGCCCTCTTTCTCACACTGCAGTGCCCTGGCAAATGCCTCGGCTATCATCATTTTGCCGGACAACTGTGGTCCGTTTATTATATATGCATGTGAGACCTTTCCCATTGATATGGCATTTTGCAGATGCTCTATTATCTGCTCATTTCCTACTATATCCTTAAATCCTGCCATAGCTGCTGCCTCCGTTTTATTCTGCCTGCGTCTGTTATAGCTTTTAATCTCCTACGTGAGTATATCAAGCAACAGTCCACGAATCTCTCCGATTCTTGCAAGTATGGACAGATGATCCTTCTCATCCTCCACCAGCTCTGATGCCAGCTCGTCCAGATTGCTGTCTATCAGTCTTATTATACCATAAACTCTGTGCCTTCCTCTCCTGTCGAGGAAATTTTCTCTGGAAAATTTATGGGATCTGTAGACCACCTCATTTAAAAAATCCTTTATGAGCCCACGATATCGCTTCATATCCCTGATGTCCATATGCTCGGCTATTCTGTTGCCTGTGCTGTGATATCCTGCATCAGCGCATCTACCTTTGCCTGGAGATCAGCGTCTGTTATGGCGCTGGCCAGTGTGAATTTGAACGAGCCGTCACCGGCCTGTGTTTTTTGTGCATCAGGAACCTGTGTCACCTGATTTACTTCATTTACTCTGACTGCCATGAGGCTGCCTCCTTATTCGTTTCCGGTTACATTTATGTGCAGGCCGTAACCATTTTCCTGCTCTGCAATTAGGAACTCTGTCGTATGTATGCTGAAATCTCGGCAAGCACAGTATCCATATCATCATTTATGAAACGGCGTGTAATCCCCGCCTCATGCAGCTTCTCCTCAGAGAAATCTGATGCGTCCGCCAGAAAACGGCGGCACATCTCCTCATATTTAGGTACCTGCTGCCCCTTTTCCCGGTGAATGGCGCGCATCAGACGGTCGCCATCCTCCACCTCCACATAGATTGGCAGTACCCTGTCACTGCCAAAATAATCGCGTATCTTTGTATAAGACTCCAGTGTTCCGACTGTCAGATAGCTTTTACAGCGAAGGTCTATATCATCATCGTTTACCGTGAAATACTTCCACACGCCGTACACTGTATTGTACTCACGAAGCTCTATGATGCTCCCCTGTTCACTAAGCCTTTTTACATCCTCTTCATTGCAGAATGATAATCCTTATCCTGTGTCTCTCCGTCCCTTATCGGGCGAGTGGTATACGGGATAATCCTGCTAAGCATTAGGGAATCATCCTGCAGTATTTTATTGTATATAGTGTCCTTGCCTGATGCGCTTTTTCCCATCACGCAGAAAATCTTACCCATCTGTAAACCTCTTATATTTTAATTAGTATAAATATGATTGTTTGCTATGTCAAACTGTTGCTTACAGCACCGCAACAAACTTCCACATATTGGCATCCGGATCAAAATACAGGCCATCCACTTCAAGACCTGAATTTACAGCCTTTATTACATCATTTATGAGCTTGTCGTTCATTATCTCTCCCGGCACCACAAGCGGTATCCCCGGCGGATATATATTTATAAAGCACCGCTCACCTTCCCGCTTGCCTTAAAGGCATAGACCGTCTGATGGTCTGCATCATATGCATCATACATTTCCATTACGGCAGGCAGCTTTTGGTATATAGTTGTATCCATTTTGACCGGCAGGTAAAATTTATGTACCACACCCTCCTGCTTTAATATATCATAAAACTCTTCAAAATCAGACTTATATTTTTCGAGCTGGCTGTCTATTTCAATCAAAGCATCCGCAAGCCTGTCAAAGCCCTCATCCGTATCCATGACAGATGCCAGCGCAAGTACATAATTGCCCGCTGCCATCTCAAGCTGCAGCTCATATTTTTGAGCAGAAGCTCAAGCAGCGTATGTCCATTCATAGCCTCTTTCGTAAATATAATAATCTTTGACTCGTCAAAATCATATGCCTCGTCAGCAGAAAAATCACTTTTTCTGACCACGTTCAGATGCGAAAGTCCGCTGACCTTCTGATAAAATCTGTCAAGTCTGCTCCTAAGCTGTGCAAATGCTGTCTCTTTGTTATCGCGCACATAGTGTATGCAGCGCTCTATGCCTGTCATAAGCACATATGACGGTGAGCTTGTCTCATAAATGCCGAGAAACTTCTCCACTGCAGCTTCACGCATCCCACCCAGCAGTAAAAGCGCCGTCTGTGTAAATGCCGGAAGCGTCTTGTGCAGGCTCACTATGACCGCATCGGCCCCGAGCACTATGGCATTTTGAGGGAAGCCGCCTCCAAAGCCAAAGTGCGCGCCATGTGCCTCGTCAACTATGAGCAAAGCTCCATGTGCATGTGCCACAGAGGCGATTGCCGCCACATCGGAAACCACACCATCGTATGTAGGCGAGGTTATCACAACCGCTTTTATGTCGGGATTTTCATCGAATGCCGCCCTTATCTGCGCCTCGGTTATCTGCCCCTGCAGCCCTGTCCGTGTAATTTCAGGATATATAAACACCGGGTGAAGCTGCCTTAAGTAAAGCGCATGATACACCGCCTTGTGACAGTTTCTTGCTACAAGCACCTTGTCTTCCCTTTTTGTGGCCGCAGATATTGCTGCCAGTATACCGCAGGTGCTTCCGTTTATGAGAAAATATGCACGCTTTGCACCGTAAAGTGCCGCTGCCTCAGCCTGCGCCTCCTTTATAATGCCCTCAGCGTGGTGCAGATTGTCAAAATTGTCTATCTCTGTTATATCAATAGCATATGGGTCCAGCTCTGCACCTATATCACTGCCACGGCGCTTATGCCCCGGCATGTGAAACGGATAAATATTTGATTGTGAATTATTTATCAGTTCTTTTTCCATTTAAGTACCTATATATCCTTTTTAGCCAAGAAATCTTCCAAGCTCCGGCATCCAGTCATCATAAAATATTTCGTCATTGCAGAACGCGCTCCAGACCGGTGTGAGGAAATCAAGTATCAAATCAAGCGTCTCCTCCCAGCCTGCATTCGCATATGCCCTCTGCTGTCGTGTCAGCCTCTTACAATACCGCTCCCAGCGCCTTCTCATATAAGCATAGCTGCGATAGCCATACACCTGCTCAAGCCGGTGCATGCTCACTGTCTTCGGCTTATTTTTCGCTCTAACCTTAAAAATATCAATTATCTGCCTTCCGCTGACCGAATATCTCTTAAGTATCTCATATGCATCACCATATGGTTTCATATCGCTAACCAGTTCAAGCTTATCCATTATCTCAAACAGCTGTTCTCCGAGCCTGGATTCAGGCGAAAAAATACAAACATCTGCGTCTCCGTAAAAGCTGTTCATAAAAACAATATTTTTAGTCATGGGAACTCCTGCATCTGCTTCATCCAGACGCTCAAGCCTCACTGCAAACGGCACTTTTTCACCGTCACACATAGCGCTTAGATTCCACGTGTGTATAAGCGGCTTTATATCACCGCTGTCCGGTGCATCAGCTGATGCCTCTGCTGCCTGCTTAGATGATACTGCATCAGTCCATACCACATCACTATGACTGTTAAGCCCTGCATTGCCTATAATGATATTGCGCAATACATCAAACGGTGCACCGTTGTCCTCTGCCCTGCCACTTTGACTGCCATACACATAATAAAATGTCAGTTTTTCCCCTGTTGCAAAATACGGCTTTTGAAGCCACAGCACTTTTCCCAGACCAGCATTATTTATGCGCCAGAGAAAATCCTGCTTCACGTACTGCCATAACACATCGCTGTACGATAATTTTTTCTCATCGCTTATATGTCTTAAATCTACCCTCACTACAACCATACTCCTATGAAGCTTTGCACCTTCTTTACCACGCGCCTCGCCCTTGCGTAATCCATGAGCACGGAAATATCCTTGTCCGTATCCGCTATGTATGACTGTACAGCTGCCTTGAAATCATTGCGGTCCAGTCTCGACTCATACTTCAGGCAGTCGCATATCACACGTTCTTTATCATAAATGCCAAAGGTATTGCCTCCAAGCTCAATGGTTGTGGCTCCAAGCATAAGTGCTGTGGGCTCAGTATAAAACGGGATGATTCTGGGATAGTCCATCTTAAAACGCGATTTTGATGTGTTTTTGTCCACGGCAAGCGTCCATCCATATGGCTTCTCCTTTATATAGCCATAGGCGTAAAGTGCACTTTCCATGCAAAGCATTGCATCCGGAAAGAGTGCCGCGACAAGTGCATCCTCAGAAAAATCATCCACGCGGTCAGTGTAATAGCCGTTTCTGATGCGGACAAGCTTCCCCTCCCTGACAAGCGTATCAATCCGCCTGTAGTCTATACCAAGCCTTGTAAGCTCTTCTTTTTTCACTATTCCGTTATGCTTTTCCATGGCATCAGCTATGATAGTCTTTACCTGTTGTATGTTCATTACCGCTTCTCCATCCTCGTGTCACATTTATTACTTTTCAGCCTTTTAATCATTCTATATTTTCATGCCATGCTTATCTGCCAAAAGCCTCTCAGCATCACGTAATCCAAGCTGATACAGGCTCTCAAGCTTATTAGGATCCTTTTCTACCTTGCTTATTTTAATGTGCTCCGATGGCCTTAACACCTCGCAATGCCCTGCTTTTCAAGCTCCTTAAGATGCTCAAGCTGATAATTGTACATGATATGCCTGTTTGAAAATGCCTCATAAAACCTCGGAAAACGCTTTTTGTATACCGATGTTAAAAACCTTGGCATAGGTTTTTTATATAGTCTGCCGGCTTTGTCAGCACGACAACCACTCTGTCATAGCCCATATCGAGCATATGCTCATATGGAATACTGTCCGTCACCGCGCCATCCAGATACCACTCATTCCCCAGCTTCACAGGCTTTGACACTACAGGCATGGAGCCCGATGCCCTGAGCACATCCATCTGGTCAAAAACACTCTTTATCTGCACATATTCAGGCTTACCCGTCCTGATATTCGTCACAACCGCATAAAATGGGATATCCGACTTCTTGTATTCCTCATCATCAAACGGGTCAAGCTCCCTTGGTACGATATCATAGGCATATTTCGTGCTCACTATGTTTTTCTCCCTAAGAAGCGGCCTGATACCCATATAATTTTTGTCACTGTTAAACCTCTTATTGTATCGTATAACCCTGCCGCGCTGCTTTGACAGCAGATTCACTCCAAAAAGTGCTCCCGCCGAAACACCGATAACAGCATCAAAGCTAATATCATGGTCCATAAAACAGTCGAGTACTCCGGCTGTATACATACCTCTCATTGCTCCACCCTCAAGCACGAGGCGCATCTTTCATCACTCATTTCTGCCTCCATCTATAATGTCATAATAAAAATGTATTAATATTTATGTCGGCCGCTGAACTTCAGATTGTCTCTCCTTCTGCGCCGTTTTCTCTCAAGCTTGTGCTCACTGAAGCGCTCGCGCTGCTTCTTCTTAATGCTCCATTTGTGTTTCAGCACATATATATTGTCTGATATTCTTCTAAGCATGAAAATGCTAAGAAGAATCACTGCGATAAGTACGAGCACCCAGAGAAAATATACCGGCTTTATCCTTATTATATCACTTTCCACGTTCTGTCTGCTGTTCTCATCAAAGTACGACAGATCGACCTTTGCTCCTGATTTCAGCAGATCCACACAGCCTACCACATGATCACCATACTTGTATCTGACCGTAGCAAGAGCATCCTTGTTGTCGGACTTCATGTCAGCAGCTTCCCTTTTAACGCTTGAAAAATCCGCGTTGTTTGGCAAAACAACATAGTTTTCCGACACCTTTGCATACATGCCGTGCTCATTCATCACGCCCAGATCCGGCGCATTGTCAGTAGCTGCGCTGTTTTCATTTTCAGCTATGCTTAGTGCCTTGAAGTTACTGAAATAGTAATTGAGCAGCGTGTTTGTGTCTGCATACTGGTCAGGCGACTGTGCATTCATAATAACCACGCACAGCGTCAGGCCATCCTTCTCCGCATAAGTGACAAGCGTGCTGTTAGCCACTGAAGTGTAGCCGGTCTTGCCGCCGGTACAATCCTGATTTACAAACTGTGAATACGACTTAAATGGATGCAGCATCGCATGATGATTGTAAAGCGGAGTATCCTCGGTATGCTTGTTTGTAGGTGGTATAATATAGGTCTTTGTGCCTGTAATCTTTCGAAACTCGTCATTCCTGTATGCCGCACACGCGATAAGCCCATATCGTATGCGCTTGTCCAGTGATTTTCATCCGGCAGACCATTTGCATTGTTGAAATGTGTATCTGTACAGCCTAATTCTTTGGCTTCCTTGTTCATCAGATCAATAAATGTGCTGTAATCTCCCCCAAGCTTTTTGCCTGTATGCTCTGCTGCAGCATATGCGCACTCGTTTGCCGACTCAAGCATAACTCCATATAGTGTCTGCTCCATGGTCATCTCCTCGCCCACATCCCTCTTGATGCTCGACGAACCATCACTGCTCTCCTTCACCGCCTCTTTTGAAAATGTAACCTTCTCATCCATCTTGCAGTTGAGTATAGTCAGATATGTGGTGAGGATCTTTGTGATACTTGCAGGATAATGCTTTTCGTGTGAATTTTTCTCATATAGCACCGTACCTGTATTGACCTCCATCACCACGGCGCACGGTGAATTTATCTGCGGTCCCTCCGGCCAGTACGTGTCATCACCATCCGCAAATGCCATAAGCGGTCTCGCACAAAGCGTCGTGACCATAGCAAACACTGCCATTATTAGTATTCCTGATTTTTTTAAATTTATAATTTTATGCTTCATATCTGTTCCTATTAATTCTAAAATTGGGTAGCTGTTCAGTACTATAACCAAAAATGTACTATTTCTAATTATAATGTATGAAAAACATGTTATCAAGGGCATGTGCAACGTATTTTGTCATTTTATTTTGACACCCACACAATTGTAGGGTATTATCTATATGAAATTTTACGTTTTTATAAGGAGATTTACATGAGACTTAGAAATATCCCGGGCGCCGGTGAAGTCATCGACAACAGCCCTTATTGCATAAAGGAGCCTGTTGAATTAAAAGGAAAATGGCATGATTTTTTAGGAAACAATAATCCGATTCATATAGAGGTTGGTATGGGAAAGGGCAGATTTCTGATGGATCTGGCACGGCTTCATCCCGAGATTAACTATATAGGTATCGAACGATATACAAGTGTGCTTCTTCGTGCTGTACAAAAAATGCAGGAGGACGAGCTGCCAAATGTGCACTTTTTGTGCATTGATGCCGCAACTCTTCCGGATATTTTTGACCGTAATGAGGTTGACCGCATTTACCTGAACTTTTCCGATCCATGGCCGAAGGACAGGCACGCAAGAAGCGCCTCACCTCAAGCGAATTTCTTGCCAGATATGATTTGTTTCTCGCACCTGACGGACGCATAGAGTTCAAGACTGACAACCAGGACCTCTTCACCTTCTCTCTGGAAGAGATTGAAAGCTCTGATAAATGGCACCTCGACGCCAGTACACGCGACCTGCATCATGATGCTGCAATGAATGAGGGCAACATCATGACCGAGTACGAGGAGAAATTCTCTGCTGTCGGAAACCCTATCTGCAAGCTGATTGCTTCAAGATAATGCGACATATCTGTCGTTAATCGCATGATTTATATAGTCAAACATGACCCAGCTTTTATGACATTCTTCAGATTTTTCTGAGGAACTGTCATATTCGTCTCTGGCATCGTTGAAATATCTCTGCGCTTCCTTATCTCTTCCCATCTTGCTATAGCTTGAACCGATATTGCTGTAAACCATAGCCTTAAGATCTCTCGAGCGGATAATTTCTGCCGTGGCAAGGCTCTCCAGATAACATTCAAAGGCTTTTGACTCATCGTTCTCAAGCTCATATACCAATCCCAGGATATTGAGATACTCTGCATATTTTTCCACGTGACCGGTGCTCTTCAAGCGCGCAAGCGCTTTCTTTATGCGTACAACCGCACTGTCATAGTCCTTCTTTACCACGTCATCTACTGCAATTATCATTTCGTTATCCGCTATATTGTCTGTTGAATATTTGTCTACCGCATTCATCATATTTTACTCCGACCAAAGCATATTCTCAAATGTTACTTTTTTCCTATTCAACAGTATAAACTCATTATTTCAAAATTTCAATATTAATTTCACTTTTTATGTGCCTGAGCTGCCAGCCTATCTAAATAATGACATGATACCTTTTAATCCTTTAACCATGATATAATGAGCATAGCGAATTATATCACGCGCGAATGCGCATAAGTATCAGCCGCAGGCCTATCATATGCGTAAGCATATGATATAATAAAAAAGCACCAACCTATGGCTCATACGTCCATAAAACCGGTACCTTTGAGTGCGCCTCCAGGGGCTCGAACCCTGCACACCCTGATTAAGAGTCAGGTGCTCTACCAAATGAGCTAGAAGCGCGTTTATTAATTTGTTTGCGTTTTCCTTAACGCGAAATTTATTATATAGTATAGTTTATAGAAATGCAACACTTTTTTTTTAATTTT
>ENA-OQEX01000143-OQEX01000143.1-human-gut-metagenome-genome-assembly--contig:-NODE-143-length-42410-cov-4.424379_pt1 | contig 42410 bp, 55 predicted proteins | sample MGYA00242802_ERZ504649 | MGnify/ENA primary metagenome ERZ504649 (study PRJEB26092, sample SAMD00036194) | human gut metagenome | host: Homo sapiens | study: EMG produced TPA metagenomics assembly of...
GATCTGTGCGGCAGATATGCCAACGGCGACGTCAAGGTCATCTTCCCGGATGACAGCCTGCCGGTCGGCGCAAGATCCGCTGAGCGAACAGAACACGAATAGAAAAATAAGCCGTACCCCGGAGTGAACAAGTTCCGGGGTACGGCTTTTTCTGTTGGGCTGTGACATCGTCTGCCGCAGTTCCTGCAGGAGTCGACGCCACATCTACCCGATATCATAGCATGGCGTTCGGGCAGATGTGGGCATCTGCCCCTACTGATGCGCAACAGATAAATTTTTATATTGCAGCGAATATGCCTCCTCTTTCAGAGGAGGGGGACCAGCGTAGCTGGTGGAGGAGTTTTTATTATCCCACCAACTTCTGCCGCAGTAATGCCAGGTCAAACCCGTTCAAAACGCCGTCACCGTTCATGTCCGACCGCACCACAGCCGCCGGGTCAGAAACCGCTTTCTTCCCCAGCAAACAGCTTTGCAGTTCGCTGACATCGGCGCTGTTGACAACGCCGTCATTGTTGAAATCGCCCTGTAACTGCGTCCCGGCGCTGAGCTGGAACTGCTTTGTCACCGTCCGCTCAAAACAAGGATTGTACGCCGTCACTTCCGCCTCATAGCTGCCGCCGGGCAGTGAGACCGGATACCATGTGTTCAGCCCCAGCTCCTCTTCGGCGACGATTTCCCCGGTCACGCTGTTCCGGATGCAGATGCGGTAACCCTCTGCGCCGTCCGTGATCTTCCAGTGCAGCCGTGTCGGCGTCGTTCCCGAACCGCTCAGCACCTGGATGTCGAACCGACCGGGCTGAGAATGCTCCTCCACACGGAACGCCACCTTTTCCGAATCGGCATAATTTTCACCGTTGCAGGCGGAGACCTGTACCGTATAATTGCCTCTGTCAGATAATCATAATAGTAGCAGTCCGTGCTCTCCTGCCGCACCAGCTCTTTCCCGGCGCTGTCCCAGAGTACCACTAGATAGCGCTGTGCATCTGCGCACTCCGCCCAGTCGATCTTGGTGCGGTACTCGGATGTGCCGGGGTCAACCGTCACGACCGGCGCTTCCGGCACGATCTGGTTAGGCAGGTCGGCATACATCGGGCAGCCATAGCCGATGATCTGCACCGAGTCCAGCTGCCGCTCACAGCGCTGGACTTGATTGGAAACATTTCCCTCGATGGTGTACAGGGTACCGTCTGCTGTCCCGGTCACCAGCCCCACATGGCTCAGCGCATCCGCATCCCCGTTTTCGCTGTAGAACGCTACATCTCCGGCACGTGGCGTATAGCTGCCGCCTTGCGCAGCGCTTTTCTGATAGCGCTTTTGTCCGGCGAAAGCGGCGTAGGCACTCGCCACCGAAACCGCTTTCGGGAAAACATCCGTGCCGATCTCCGCCTGTTCCGCACACCAGGACAAAAACGTCTGACACCAGGAATAGGTATAACTTCCGTTGACTGCGCCGTACCAATGGTTGTACTTTGCCCCGTCTGCCGGAGCGGTATAGCCCAGCTGGGATTCCGCCGCCGCCAGGATATCCTGAGAAGGGCTGCCTGTATGCACAAAGGTATTTTCCGCCGCCGAAACGGGCAGCCCCGTCCACAGCAGCATCACGCAGACAGCAGAACCGCCAGCCACCGGCAAAATTTCTGTTTCATACAAACTCCTTTCTCTGTGACGCATACGGAAAAGGCGCACCATTCTGATGCGCCTTTCTCCTATCCGAAAGCGTCTGAACGCCAGGCGCTAAATAAGAACCTGTCTTCGCAAGAAATATATGTGGATTTTCGAGCATAATTTTGTTGCAGACAAGGCAAAAATACGCAGGCGGCTGTCGGTCGCAATCCATCCTAGTGCGACACTCCTTTGTTCTCAAGCAGAATCCTGCCTCGAACGCAGTCGCCCGGCAAGTATTTTTAACGCAGTATGCAGCAAAATTTGCCGAAAAGACACTTGTATACGCTTGTGAAGACAGGTTCTAATGTTACTGTTTCGGCGGCAGTTCTGTTTCCAGGTGAACCAGGAAACGCATCAGCGTAGTCACATCGTTCGCCGTAATGTCGCCGTCTCCGTCGCAGTCCATGGTCTCTCTCTGCGCATCGGATACAGTGACACTGCCGTTAACTGCCTTGCTGAGCAGTACCGCATCGGTCACATCCACTCTGCCGTCCTGGTTGACATCGCCCACTGCAACGCTGTGCAGTGCAGAAACACGCTGTGCCTCAGAACGAACGGATTCCGGCAGCTTTGCAAATTCCTGCTGGAAATCGCTGTTCTCGTCATAGAGTACCGATATCTCCAGACGACCCGGTTCTGTATCCGAAATGGTATTCAGCCGCTGGAACCACATCAGCAGTGCCGTGCTGAAATCCTGATCCTGATAAGTACTTCCAATGGTAACACTGCTGTCTATCACGACCTTGGTGAAAGGATACATCTCAATATCCTTATACTCCACAAATCCCGGTCCGGAAATTGTCAGCGTGCTGGATTCATAATCAAAGCGCCACGAACCGCCCAGCGCCGATGTGCCTTCTACCAGATATACCGGGTTATCTGTGACACCGCTGCAGCTGAGACGAATGGATTTCTGGCTGGCATTTCTATAGTAGAACGCCGTGCCGTACTTGGTCTCATACAGGAAGTTCGGGGAAAGATGCTCCCAGCTCTCCACGCTGTCCGGAATTTCAATTGTCCGATCCTGCCATGCGCAGCCGCTGTCCGAATTATAATAGAACATATCGTCAGTAAACGAGCCGATATCGGTGATACCCTCGCCCACTACGATGTGGTTGATGCTCACATTGCAGTCGTTCCACGCCGGATTCTCAAACTTTGCGTTGGGTCCGTCATAGGTGCGGATGGTGCCGGTGCCGGAGAAAGTCAGCGTATTGGTGTTCGGGTCTAAGCTCCAGGTGATCTCACTGCCCTCTGCGCCGCACGCCCCGGTATATGCGATATCCGCATCCAGGAATGCCACGACCTCTTCCAGTCCGCTTCTTACTTCCTCTTCCGTACTGCCCTTGGAGACCCGATATGCCACCAGATCTTCATAAGCCTTTCCAGCCTCGCTGTCCGGATAGATGGACAGGAACGGACCGTTTCCGGTCTCTGCATCTGAGATCAGCGCACGGAAAAACAGATTCAGCCCGCTGACATCCGAATTCCAGTCCGGCAGCTTGACCTCTTTCCCGATCACAATTCTCTTTACCGGGCGATCCCAGCCGAAATAAGTGGTAAACTCTTTCTCTGTGATGCCGCCGTCACCGCTGACGGTCAGCGTTTCCGATTTTTCGTCATAGTTCCAGGATGCGCCGTCCGAATATGTACCGGAAGTCGGGACTTGTCCGGCTCACCGGTGGAAATGTCCACAAAACGGTTGGTCTCATAGACCTGCTCATAGAACCAGGAACCTTTGTGCCGTAAAACGTCACACTTCTCTCCTGGAGCGCCGGGTTCAGATCCATCTTGGTCACCGTACTGCTGACCTGTAATGTTCTGGGTTCTGTTGTGCCGTAAATGCAGGTGTCCAGAAAGCCCTCGCCCACTTCGGTGATGCCATCTCCGATCACGATATGCTTTGCCGCATAATCATTGACCACCTGCCAGCCCGGCGTCTTTATCATAACACCAGCCTTGACGTATGCCTCCACGCTGCCTGTTCCCATAATCGTCAGCGTTTCGCTGGATTTGTCATAAGTCCATGTGGCGTCCTCACCGCAGCTGCCGGTAAACACCGTCTTATCCGCTGTGCTGTCCGTCTCCGAGACCACAGTACCGGTCTCTTCAGCTGCCGCCGTGACCGCCGAGCCTGTCCCCAGCACTGCAAACGCCGCAAGTGCCGCAACAACTCTCATCCATTCTTTTCTTCTCATAAAAAATTCCTCCTTCTGCACAAAATTTCCCAAATTTATGTGTGCGTCATTGCGGAAAAATATTTCTCTATTTTTAGTATACTACAAACATTTCATAAAGTCAACTGTTTTTTGCAGAATTTCGGTCTTTTTGTTAGTAGAGATCGATGCCCGCATCGGCCCACTGCCCTGCAATACAAATTGGATCATCCCACCAACTTCTGCCGCAGCAATGCCAGGTCAAACCCGTTGACCACACCGTCTGCGTTGCAGTCAGCGATCTGCCATTGCCCCTGCGTCAGCGTGTCCGCTCCCAGGAGATACCGCTGGAGAAGGACAGCGTCGGTGACGGTAAGGACACCATCACCGTCCAGGTCGCCGGGCAGTGCCGCCGCAACATAAAACGTCACCACATTGCTCATTGCCACATCATCCCCGAAACAAGCGTCCACATATGCCTGGTACGTTCCCTCCGGCAAAACGGCAGAACACGGCGAAGATGCGCCCCATTCTATCCAGTACGCATCGCCTTCCCAGATCTTGTCTTTCCACACCTTAACGTCATACCTGGTGGCATCGTCTGCGGTGTTCCAGAGAAAAGCCGTTCCCGTCAGCGAATTTCCTGCCTGCACTTCCAGCCGGCAGCCCTTTTTCACCGTAAATTCCACTACATTGCTCATCTGCACATCGTCCCCGAAGCAAGCGTCCACATACGCCTGGTACGTACCTCCGGCAGAACGGTGGAACAAGGCGAAGATGCGCCCCATGCTACCCAGTACGCATCGCCGTCCCAGACCTGGTTTTTCCACACTTTCAAATCATACCTTGTAACGCCGTCCAGGGCATTCCAGGAGAAAACCGTTTCCGTAGAGGAGTTTCCCGGCGTCACGCCAAGCGACGGCGCAGGATGCACACTCTTATAATTCGGCACGCCGTACCCGATGATATAGCCATCCGACAGTCCGATGGCTCTCGTAGTGACCATATCCGAGCAGTTGCCCTCGATGGCGTAGACCGTGCTGCCGTTGCAGCCGGAGACGATTCCCACATGAGACGGCGAAGAGCCGGAGCCGTAATAGATAATGTCCCCTGCCTGCGGCACATAGCTGCCGCCGTTCGCCGCACTCTGCTGATATGTCCCCTGTCTCACGAAAAACGATCTTCCCGTGCCTGTCCCTGCGGTTCTGGGGATCACATCCGTACCGATGCCGGCTTGATTGGCGCACCAAGACACAAAGGTATGACACCAGGGATACCCGTAGCCGTCCGAGCCGTAGCCGCTGATCCGACCGTTCCACACGTTGTATTTCGTGTAGTTGTTATTCCCCTTGACCGTCCCTTCCAGACTGCCCTCCAGATAACCGATCTGCGTCTTTGCGATCTCCACAATATCGACTCGTGGATTTCCGCTGTTTACATGGGTGTTCTCATACGCCGCACTGACCGGCAGCCCCGAACACAGTCCCATGCAGAGCAGCAGCACCGTAAAAACGCCGTCCAGCGGGAAAGTTTCTTTTTCATCGGCATTTACTCCTTATGAAACAGACTCGAAAAAAGCGTACTGCCCATGACAATACGCCTTTTCATTACCGCACAAACTTTGTGCAGTGTTGCCTTAATCCCTGCTCTTCAGCAAGCCCCGTGCCACCAGACCGCAGCCGGCGGCGATCATGCCGAACATGACCACATACTGCCACAGCGACGCCGTGATTGGACGAAACCGCACCGAGGTCAGCAGTGTCACCAGAATCGCCAGCAAGCCAATGGCGACCACGACCCAGCCGATCCACTTCGATCCAGGAAGAACAACAACCCGATGCCGATCAAAAGCGGCACCAGCATCAGCCTGTGGCGAGCGAGGTGTTCATCCCGAATCCGCCCCAGAGGCTGCCCCAGGAGAACGAAACGACGAAAGAGTTCAGCACCCAGTAAATTCCGGCGCCCAGCAGCACCAGCCCGATGAGAAACGATGCCAGCGGATGGGACTCCTTTTTCACGGCATAGGGTTTCGCCGATCTGCCCTGTTTCTCCTGTTTCTGCGACGCCTGTTCCCGGCGCATCTGCTCTTCCATTTCCTTTAACTGCTTTTCTGCGTTTGTCATGTTTTGTATTCCTCTCACTTATTCTGCATATTTTTTCAGTTTGTCCACCAGTACCTGGTACAAGGTGTCGTTCCGGTTCTCCGCCGTTGGCAGACCGCTGCCGTTGTGCAGCCCGAACGAGTATTCATTAAACGAGTGATAGTTGAAACTGATATTATTCTGGTGGAAAATGTCCATCACATCATCCAGCCAGCGGTCACCGCCCCGGTCATTCTCAAAGCAGTGGATGCCTGCGCCGAATTCGCCGCAGTATACCGGCACATTGTACTTGTCGGAAAATGCAATGTTCTGCGCAATGGTCTTTTCCAGATACGCCCGGTTCAGTACGTCGATGGAATCCACATCCCACACATCCACACGAGGCCGCACGATCGCCCCAGCGTTCTTCGTGTTCACCTGGAAATAGCCGCTTGCCTCATAGCTGTGTCCCGGCGTGGGGCAGAAATACCGTGTGCCGCCGTTGGCATCGTCTGTGGTGCCGGTAATCATCAGACAGCCCTTTTTCAAGTGTCCCTCGCCGGAAGTGTAGTACAGTCCGCCGGACTTGTCGCTGGACCAGAAGTTCAGCGCTGTGGTATCATCGCAGTCCTCCGCATAGATGGTCTGCACCCAGTTGCCGTCCTCGTCGTATTCGTCCAGACGCAGTTCATCCGCACGGGCATAGCCATAGCTGCCCACATTCTCCGCCTGGAACACCAGCTGATGACCTGCGTACCGTCTGCCTTCGGCGTGATCTTTCCGCTTTTCAGATACTGCCACTCGGTATCGGAGGTGTCCGCCTTATCGCCGGCAAAGGTAGACGTACTCCACTGGGTATTGCCGCCGGACACCAGATAGCTTTCGTCCGGATACGTTACATCATTCCCCAGCGTCCCTGCCCAGTCAAAGCCCTGGTGGGTAAAGGCATGGGGATCGTAGTAGTGGAATTCATACACCGTATTGTCATCGTCCAGCCGGACGTAGTTGTTTTCGTCGTTGAAATTGACCCACTGTTCCTGCGTCCCGGCGAGATCCTGGGATGCGCACATCCGCTCCACAAAAATCATGTGGTTGTTGTCCACGGTGCGGATGCCATCCGTCAGCGTCTGCGCACAGACTGCCACAGTTCCAGCTCTTTTCGCCGCTGGCTGCCGCAACTACCGGTTCATTCACCAGCCGTATCCCAGGATCACCGGCTCGTCCGCATAGCGCCGGGCGATCTCCGTCCAGAGGGCGCAGAGCCGTTTCTGGTTTTCCGGCTCTGTCCAAAGCGCCGTGCCGTCACCCTGCGACTGATATCCGCCCTGGGGATAGTGCATATTCAGCACCAGCCGGATGCCTGCCGCCTTTGCCCAGGCAATGTTTTTGTCCAGCCACGCAAAGCCCTCTTCCCGATAGGTATACGGGTTGCTGTCTGACTCGAACAGCCCGTAGTTCAGATAGAACCGGACAGAATCAAAGCCCATCTCCGCCAGTTCCTGATAGCTTTCCGCATCGTGATGCCGTGTCGGTTCTGCCGACGGATTCGACCACACCTCGTTGCCGAACGCCATGCCCTTTATCGTATACGGCTTTCCGTCCTCATCCACCAGCTGCTTTCCGTCTGCGTGAATAAAGCCGGTATAGCCGTCCTGTATCTCGCCGGACGCTCCGGCTTTCTGCCGCAGCAGCGTCAGATCCATGCCGTCCACAACGCCGTCGCCGTTATAGTCTGCCCCGCCGGTCTCGCTGTTTCCCAGCAGAAACGCCTGTAATCCGGCAATTTCTCCAGTGCCTGTCTCCAGCGCCGTTCCCGGAAACGCACCCATTCCCACAGAGAGCGCCGCCGTCAGCAGTCCGGCTGTGACAGCACGCAGCTTTTTTCCCAGTTTCATACGGTTTTCCTCCTGTATTTATACGATCTTCTGCCGCAGCAGCGCCAGGTCGAACCCGTTGACTCTGCCGTCTCCGTCCATATCCGCACGCAGCGTCATTCCATAACGAGAAAACGCCAGATCGCCCAGCAGATACTGCTCCAACAGCACAGCGTCCTGCTGCGTCAACTTGCCGTCGTCGTCCAGGTCGCCTTCCAGCGGCACACGAACGTTCAAGCTATGATATGCCTCAGCCGTATCTCCGGCGGCATTGTAGGCAGTGACATACACCCAATAAAAGCCTTCGGTCAGCACGCCGGACCAGCTGTGCTGCATTCCCATATCCTCTTCCACGATGGTGATGTCATTCTGGTATACCAGATTCAGCGAGCTGTCCACGCCCACGGGCGGACAAACCAGATGGCTGAATTCATAGCAGAATTCTTCCCGTATGATCCTGATGCGGTATCCCACGGCACGCTCTCCGTCATCCCACGTGATCGTGGTGGACGTGTTGTATGTGCCGCCGTTCACTTCCAGCACAGGCGCTGTCACCGGACGCCGGTATTTCACCGTAAACGACAGCACAGGCGATGCGGTCTCATAGCTGCCGCTGCACGCCGTGACCTGTACGGTATAATTCCCCGGTTCCAGCTGCTTTTCGCAGGTGCGTACTGTATTGTCAGTTTCCAGCGTCTCCGCCGTCTGCCCGGTGTCCGCATTCACAAAGCACACCCGATAGGAAAGCGCCCCGACGGACTCCGTCCAGCTGACCGTAGACGGCTCTTCATCCGTCCCGGCATTCACCACAGCGGAAAACGGCAGCGGATTATGATTCTCCGTCACGGTAAACGCCTGCTTTTCCGTTGTGACAGTCGTTCCGCTGTTTTCTGCGGTAAGCTGTGCCGTATAGTCCCCGTCCGGCAGCAGTTTCTGAAACCGGACGCCGGTGGTCTCTTCCCGTACCACCTCGTTCCCGTCTGCATCCCAGATCACCAGCAGATACTTCTGCGCATGGGCAGATGCCGTCCAGGAAATGCTGGTAGCAAGGTTGGTCATTCCGGGCGTGACCGTCATCACCGGCAGTTCCGGCACGATCCGGTTTTCCAGATCTGCATACAGCGGACAGCCATAGCCGATGATCTGCACCGAATCCAGCTGCCGCTCACAGCGCATGACCTGGTTGGAGACGTTTCCCTCGATGGTATACAGTGTGCCGTTTTCCGCACCGGTCACCAGCCCCACATGGGTCAGCGCCGCCGCATCCCCGGTCTCGCTGTAAAAGGCAATGTCTCCGGCACGTGGCATATCGCTGCCGCCTTGTGACTGGCTCTTCAAAAATCGCTTGTCTGCCTGGAAAAAGCCCCAGGCGGCAGAAACAGATGCCTCTTTCGGGATCACATCCGTGCCGATCTCCGCCTGCTCCGCACACCAGGACAAAAACGTCTGACACCAGGAATAGGTGTAATTCCCGTTGACCGCCCCGTACCAGCGGTTATACTTTGCGCCGTCTGCCGGAGCGATATAGCCCAGCTGGGATTCCGCCGCAGCCAGGATATCCTGTGAGGGCTTTCCGGTATTGTTGTGCGTGTTCTCATACGCCGCCGTCACAGGAAGTCCCGTCCACAGCAGCATCACCGCCGACAGCAAAAGCGCCGCTGCCGCACGCAGCCTTTTCCCCAATTTCATGTCAAGTTCCCTCCTTGTATATGCACACAGAGTCGAATGCAGCATGAATCCCCCTGTCCTTGAGGTAGTTTTTAATATAGACTCCCCTAACAACAGGCTCCCCTAACAGGGGAGCTGGCAAGCCGTAGCTTGACTGAGGGTAATCCACCGTCAACTTAACCAATCATAAAACGGATTCAGTCACCACCCACACCCGCCTGTTTTTCTTTCATTATAGCATATTTTTCCCATGCAGACAATTGACAAAAGCGCCTATTTTCGGGGCATAAATTCAGCGAAAGCGCCGGAATGCACCGGCAGGCAATGCACCCTATTTCTTCGGCGTCTGCTTTTCCGTAATGGTCTTTTTCCCCTGTTTCAGCTGCGACGCATATGCCGTATCGCCGTTTCGGTTTGCAGCACCTCCTGCCGGAACTCCTCCGCCGACACCCGGAGCGCACCGTTCCCCAGAATGATAAGCTGTTCCATGCCGTCCGAAGTCGCCACACGCACCTTGTGCTTTTTCGAGAGATCCAGCGTCGCTTTCTCAATGTAGGAGTCCGCCGTCTCTGCCTCTTTGGTGTACACTACGGTGATGTTGTGATACTGCTCCGTTTCGCCGTGCTGTCCCTTTACTTTGTATGCGTCAAATACCAGGATCAGCCGGCACTGCCGATAGCCGCAGTAGTTGCTGAGAATGTGCATCAGCTGTCCTCTCGCCCCGTCCAGGTTGTCCCGGGCAATGGTTTTCAGCTCGTCCCAGGCGAAGATGATGTTGTACCCGTCCACCAGCAGATACTCCTCGCCGTCATACGCCGGGTCAGGCTTTCCGTGATACTGCGCCGGCTCTTCCTTCGGCGTATACAGCGCCTGCCGGGGACTGCGCTCGATCTTCCATAGGTGCGCTCGAAAATCGCCATCAGTTCCTTGTCCTCTGCCAGGCTGCCGTGATAGCTGCGCCCGCAGAACGCACCGGCGTTTCCGGCACATCCACTTCCTCCGGCTGTGCCGTCAGACAGCTGGGCAGGTGCATATGCTGTTCCACCTCGTCCCACTTCACCGCATACCCGGCGCCGTGCGCACAGAAGATGGAATCCGCCGTGTTTTCCAGATCGCCGTCACAGTCATAGCCCACAGCGGCGATCACTTCCTCCGGATTCTGACAGGGCGCATAGCCTTCGGGGAACAGACCAGCCGACCCATGCCGTGAGTATAACCGGTCACCTCAGCGGCATAGCCCCGGAGCTTTGCCACCGGTGCGCTGCCCTGTAAGACCGAGCGGTCGCCCTCCGTCTCCGGCGGCTGGAACTTTGCGCCCATCTGCTGTAAGTCGGTCATGGCACGTCCCACATTCCCGGTGGGCAGTTCCAGTAAGAAGTCATACCACGGCTCTAACAGAACGCTCTCCGCTTTCCGCAGTCCGTTGCGCACCGCACGATAGGTCGCCTGGCGGAATCGCCGCCTTCGGTGTGCTTCACGTGTGCCTTTCCGGCGCAGAGCGTGATACGCATATCGGTGATAGGCGAACCGGTCAGTACGCCAGGTGGGTTTTCTCTTCCAGATGGGTCAGCACCAGCCGCTGCCAGTTCCGGTCCAGGTCGTCCTCCCGGCAGCTTGTCCGGAACTGCAGCCCACTGCCCTGGGGCAGCGGCTCCAGCAGCAGATGCACCTCCGCATAGTGGCACAGCGGCTCATAGTGTCCCACGCCCTCCACCGGCGCAGCGATGGTCTCTTTATAGGTGATCTGTCCGGCGTCGAACTGTACCTCCATGCCGAACCGCTGGGCAATCAGCCGCTGCAAAACCTCCAGCTGCACCTCGCCCATCAGCTGCATCTGTATCTGTCCGGCGTGATCGTTCCACACCACATGGAGCGCCGGATCTTCCTCTTCCAGCTGGGCAAGCTGTTTCAGCGCATCTGTGGGATGAACGCCCTCCGGCAGCTGCACCCCATAGCGCAGCACCGGTTCCAGCACCGGCGCAATGCCGTCGGCGGCGCTCCCCAGCCCCTGCCCGATAAACGTCCGGCTCAAGCCCGTCACGGCGCAGACCGTCCCGGCAGGCGCAGCGTCTCTGGTCTCAAACTTTGCCCCGGCATAGATCCGGATCTGGCTGATCTTTTCCTGCATCTCCTTGCCGTTGGATGCCGCATAGGAAATGCCGTCCCGGACACGGAGCCTGCCGCCGGTGATTTTGAGATAACTCAGCCGGTTTCCCTTTTCGTCCGATGCGATCTTGAACACCCTTGCCCCGAACTGCGCCGGATACGCCTGTTCCAGGGTATAGCGGTGCAGCCCTTCCAGGAATTCATCCACGCCCTCCAGTTTCAGCGCAGCCCCGAAATAACAGGGGATAATCTTCCGGGCAGCCACGCCCCGTGCCAGCTGTTCCGGCGCAATGCTGCCCTGCTCCAGATAGGTGTCCATCCAGGACTCTTCCAGAAGCGCCGCCTGCTCATAAAAGCCGTCGCTGCCGTCCCGGGAAAAGTCCACGCAGCGGCTGCTGAGCCGGGTCTGGAGCTGTTCCAGGACTGCCGCCCGGTCTGCCCCTGCCAAGTCCATCTTGTTGACGAAAAGGAACACCGGCACGTGGTAGCGTTCCAGCAGTTTCCACAGCGTCTCCGTGTGAGACTGCACCCCGTCCGTGCCGCTGATGACCAGGATGGCGTAGTCCAGCACCTGCATGGTGCGCTCGGTCTCTGCGGAAAAGTCCACGTGTCCCGGCGTATCCAGCAGAGTATACGATGCGCCGCCGTAGTCAATGCTCGCCTGGTGCGCAAAATGGTAATGCCCCGGTCCCGTTCCATGGGGTGGGTGTCCAGGAATGCAGTCTGGTGATCGACCCGTCCCAGCTTGCGGATCTCTCCGGTGCGGTATAGCAGTGCCTCGGAAAGAGTAGTCTTTCCGGAGTCAACATGGGCAGTTATGCCAACAACCAATCGTTTCATTGTTCACCGTGGCGCAGGGACACGGCTTTTCACCTCGCTTGTTTGTGATGCGGCAGCACCACGCAAAGCCGTCCGGCGGACTTTGCGTGATAGTGCCTAAAGTGTTGTTTCTATTATAGCATAAATGGGGATGGGTTTACAAGATAATAATGCAAAAAGCTATATTTTTTGCAAAGCTACAGTTTGTTTTTGCAAATTAAACTTTGTGTTATAATAAAAGAAGAGGTGGTTTCATGGCTGATTATATGAAATTAAGCAATTACGAGAAATATCGCCGTATTGGACTCAATATAGCACATCAACGGAAATTAAAAAAACTTACGCAAGTACAGCTTGCAGAAAGAATCGGAATTAGCCGAACGCATATGAGTAACATTGAGGCACCAAATATGTATACTCCTATTTCTTTAGAAGTTATCTTCAACATTGCAGACACCTTAGAAATTCCTGTAAATATACTATTTTTATTTTAATAACAAAGGAGAATTACTATGAACCAAACAGACCTTTTTATGTATGCCTATATGTTTGAACTAGAACAATACCTAAACGCCCATAAGCACGAATTACTGAATATTTCTTTTCAATCTGATGAGGCAAACACAGACAGACCTCTAAAAGAATATCTGAAAAGCACAATTCAATTCAAATGTAATTCTATTTCCTTTCCAAATTTTCAACTTACTGTAGAATCTTCTGACCATTCCGTTCCTTCCTTTTGTACGATAGATGATTTATCTAAAATATCAATCTGCCGTGTTTTACTGCCAAATGAAATTGATGAAAAAGTTAAAGCGATCATTTCTAAGAAGAAAAATTCTGTTTATACCAACCCAGATCTCTGTATAGAATTAAGCACACCTAACGGGAACGAGTATGTTACAATTGAACTAAAATCCACTAAAAAAAATTCTATTCCTGGTTCAAGTATCCAACAGGTTCAACCACAGGAATGGGTCATTTTCATTCGACATAACAAAAATGAGATTGACATTACGACAGGACAATACTTAAATGCTGTTAATACCAAAATGCAATTTCCAGACCGAAGTCCCAGACCACAAGTTTCATTTTATGAATTAAAACAATGGAATAGCAGTCATCGCTTTTTTGAAGAAAACAAATTATGTTATGTCGCCAGTGAGGATGATGCTCTAAAACATTCCCTTTTATATGACTGGCAAGAAGTTCTCGCAAAGCAATGGAATGATATCGTCTTTTCAAAACAGATAAATCGAGACGAACCGTGGTTTCACCATTGTCTAAAGAAATTTGTTCTGCATTTTCTAGAAAAATATGATTCTTTATCAGACAAAGAAAAAGATCAATATAAAGAGTCGTTGAAAAAGCTAAAATAAACAAGAAACCAGGCTTGCACAGCATTTTGCAAGCCTGGTTTTTTATGAATTCAATGTAATATACAGCGCTCTGGCAATATTCCACGCCAGAATTGGCGGTACTGCATTTCCAATTTGTTTGTACGCATCAGAGGCAGAAACCGGGAATTCAAATGAGTCTGGAAATGACTGAAGTCTAGCACATTCACGTACACTAAGTCTTCTCCATCCAGTCATATCTAAAGGATTATTGGGATTGTTCGTTCTGTAATGTGCCTCAATGTTTCCATGATGTTCCGATCGAATTGTCGGAGACGGCTTATCCGCTTTAATTTGACAGTTCCCCTGCATATTCTTTCCGGGATAAAACTTTGCCTTTGAATAATCTTTAGACGTATGATTTTTGATTGTCGTTTTATCAATTACATTCCACAGATCATCAATCGCCTCTTTTGCAGTCATCCATGAGTTTCCTGTCACACCACCAAAAGTCTCCCTGGGATATTTCATTGATTTACACAGATCATCTCTGATTCCCACTATGATAATCCTTATGTCGATTTGAGGCACACAAATCTGTGCATTCAATGCCCGGTATTCAACACGATATCCTAATTTCCGAAAATCATCTAAAATCACATCTAATGCAGAATTACAGTCTGCTGTATTTCTGCGAATGCCATCTACATTTTCTGCAACAAAAGCAACTGGATTACTATATGCAATTACTTTTTTCATCTCCAAATACAGGCGTCCCCTTTCGGAAGCTAACCCTTTTCTTTTTCCGGCTAAACTAAAATCCTGACACGGAAATCCTCCAATTACAATATCAGCCTTTGGGAGCAAAGTATAATCTAAATCTCGAATATCTCCACAGCATGGTTTTGAGTGAAAGTTATATGTATATGTGTCACAAGCCTTTTTTACAATGTCGTTTGCAAAAACAATTTCAAAAGGATTTCTATCAAAATTTCTCCCAAATACAGAAAAGCCACCTCGAAATCCTAAATCCATACCTCCACAACCACTAAAAAGCGAAATGACTTTTAATTTTTTTCCTACAGGAATACGATCTACACTAACAGTTTTACTATATTTTTTTACTTGACTTTTCGTTTCAAAAAAGGATAATTGTCCTTCCACAACAACATACTCCCTGCCCAGCGGCTCTCCAGAACCTTATTCTCTTATCTTGCGCCTTTTTTCATAATCACCACGCCGATGGTCTTGAACAGCAGTTTCAGATCCAGTCCGGCGCTGCGTGTCTTTATGTATTCGATGTCGGATTCCACCACTTGTCGAATTCCATGTCACTTCTGCCTCTACTTGGCAAATGCAGGACAGACCGCCTTTTACCATCAGCCGCTGCATCTGGTGCGGCGTATAGAGGACAACCTCTCTCGGAAGCGGCGGCCGGGGACCGATGATCGACATATGACCGCAGAAAACATCCCACAGCTGCGGCAGCTCGTCGATGGACGCCTTGCGGATGAACCGCCCGATCTTGGTGATGCGTGGATCGTTCTCGCTCTTGAACGCCAGCCCGTCGGTCTCGTTCTCCTTCTGCACCTCTGCGAACTTCTTCTCCGCATCCACGCACATAGAGCGGAACTTGTGCATCCGAAAGACCTTTCCGTTTTCCGTAAGGCGTGCCTGCGAAAAGATCGGCGAGCCCTTGTCATCCAAATAGATCACCAGCGCCACAACGCCCATCGGGATCGCCAGCAGGATCAGCCCCAGCGCCGAAACCACAATGTCAAACAGCCGTTTCACAAAGCGATAACCCAAACCGCCACGGGGCTTGACTTCGCTGTAGCGCAGCGTCTCCGCCACGCCGGAAGAAAGCAGCCGCAGCGCACGATCATCAAATTCCAGGATGGGATATTCTGTCACGCCCTCCGGATTTTCCTTCAGGGAGGACAGAGTGATCTCCGTTACCTGTTCTTCTGTCAGATTGGCTTTTGTATTACCCATTCTCTACATTCTCTCTTTCACCCAAAAATACGACTATTCTTATTATATCGTATCCCACCGACCTTGTCAACTGGAAAATGTTGATTTTTCACAAAACTGCACAAAAAAGCGGATACCGCAGTACCCGCTTTTCTCTGTTTTAGGCGATACCGGACACGCCGTCCGGTTTCTTCTGCAATTACTTCTGCTTGGTGCGAACCTCTTCGGTGAGCTTTGCCGTCAGCTCTGCCACGCTCATGCTGCCCAGATCCTCGCCGTTGCGCTTGCGGACTGCGACGGTCTTTTCCTCGCATTCCTTGTCGCCGATGGTCAGCATATACGGCACCTTTTCCATGGTTGCCTGGCGGATCTTCCAGCCCACCTTTTCGGCACGGCTGTCCACCTCAACACGGAGACCGGCAGCCTCCAGTTCCTTCTTGACCTCATACGCAAAGTCCAGATGACGGTCTGCGATGGGTACCAGACGAACCTGTTCCGGTGCGATCCACAGCGGCATTGCGCCGCCGAAGTGTTCGATCATGTATGCCAGCGTACGCTCATAGCAGCCCAGGGATGTTCTGTGGATGATGTACGGCAGCTTTTTCTGACCGTCCTTGTCCTTGTAGTACATACCAAACCGCTCTGCCAGCAGCATATCGATCTGGATGGTAACCAGAGTATCTTCTTGCCGAATACATTCTTGTACTGGATGTCCAGCTTCGGGCCATAGAACGCCGCCTCGTCGATGCCAACCTCGTACTTCACGCCCAGGTGATCCAGGATATTGCCCATCACACGCTGTGCCTCTTCCCACTGCTCCGATGTACCCTCGTACTTGTTGCCCGGATTTGCCGGATCCCACTGGGAGAACCGGAAGGTGCAGTCGTCCAGCAGTCCTACGGTATCCAGGAAATACTTTGCCAGCTGCAAGCAGTTCTTGAACTCCTCTTCCAGCTGATCCGGACGCAGGATGTAGTGACCCTCAGAAATGGTGAACTGGCGGACACGGATCAGACCGTGCATTTCGCCGGAATCCTCGTTGCGGAACAGGGTAGAAGTCTCTGTCAGACGCATCGGCAGATCACGGTAAGAACGCTGACGGTTCAGATATACCTGATACTGGAACGGGCAGGTCATAGGACGCAGGGCAAAGCAGTCCTTCGTCTCATCGTGGGGATCGCCCAGCACGAACATACCGTCCAGATAGTGATCCCAGTGACCGGAGATCTTGTACAGTTCCCGTTTTGCCAGCAGCGGCGTCTTGGTCAGCAGGCAGCCGTGTGCCTGTTCCACGTCTTCTACCCAGCGCTGGAGCAGCTGAACCACTCTTGCGCCCTTGGGCAGCAGCACCGGCAGACCCTGACCGATAACGTCAACGGTGGTGAAGTATTCCAGTTCCCGGCCCAGCTTGTTGTGGTCACGCTTTCTTGCCTCTTCCAGCTTTGCCAGATGCTCTTCCAGCATCGACGCCTTGGGGAATGCCACAGCATACACACGGGACAGCATCTTGTTCTTCTCCGAACCTCTCCAGTATGCACCGGTGCAGGACAGCAGCTTGAACGCCTTGATCGTACCGGTAGCCATCAGGTGCGGACCGGCGCACAGATCGGTGAAATCGCCCTGCTGATAGAAGGAGATCGGCTCACCGTTTCCGGCGTGTTCCTCGCACAGTTCCACCTTGTACGGCTCATCCATCTCTTTCAGCTTTGCCACAGCCTCTTCCGGCGACAGATAGAACTGTTCCAGCTTTTCGTTTGCCTTGACGATCTTCTTCATCTCAGCCTCGATCTTGGTCAGTTCCTCCTGGCTGAACGGATGCTCTACGTCAAAATCATAATAGAAACCGGTGTCGATCGCCGGACCGATTGCCAGCTTTGCCTCCGGATACAGATGCTTGACTGCCTGCGCCAGCACGTGAGATGCGGTGTGCCAGAATGTCTTTTTGCCCTCTTCGCTGTCGAAGGTCATGACCTCAAATGTGCAGTCATGGTCGATGACGGTGCGCAGGTCACAGACCTCGCCGTCCAGCTTGACACAGCAGGCTGCCTTGTACAGTCCCATGCCGATGCCTTAATAACTTCTGCCGCAGCGGTGGGTGCTTCCAGCTCCCGGATGCTGCCGTCTTTCAATGTCAGTTGAATCATACTTCCATCTTCCTTTCCAGAATGAGTAAATGCAAAAAGTCCCTTACACAGTAAAGGACTGTGCAAGGGACGATGAAAAATCTATCGTGGTTCCACCCTTGTTTCATGTACGTGTCAAAGGCACATACACCTCGTGGTGTCCGATAACGGGGACAAGCCGCTGCGGATTGGGCAGACTCCGGGAGTGGTATGCGCATTTCTTGGCTTTTTGCCGCTGCTCTCAGCCGGTGACAGCGGTTCTCTGCAAAAAAGCTCCGGCGAAATGTGCCGTTCCCTTCAACGCTTTCATAAGAAATAGTATAGCACAAATGCCGGAGCTTGTCAACTGCTTTTTTGCACAAAACGCACAGAAAAATTTTTAGAAGGTTTCTTGAAATATAATCCCCCTGTCCCTTCGGGACATCCCCCTTTTCAAGGGGGACATGGTGAATGCCTCCCTTGAAGGGGATTCCCACGGGGTGGGGAAATGTCACCGTAGGTGACAAAGGACGCTCGGTACGAGGTGGCTGCTCCATAAGGAGCAGCCGGAGGGATTATCCTCTCAGACAAACGCACATTCTCCCCGACTCACCGCTCCCCCAAAAAGAACAGCCGTGGAAACGGAAAGATCACGCTGCCGTCTTTCTGTACCGGATACGCCTGCTTCACGCCGTCCAGCACATCCTTTTCGAATTCCTGCTGCAGTTCCGGGGTCAGCGCCGCCAGATACGGCCGCAGTCCCGTGCCACGATACCACTCCATAATGGCATCGTGGGATAGCATAGCGTGCATATAGACCGTTTCCCACAGTTCAAAGCTGTCCGTGATCTCCCCCAGCAGGTCGTAATATTCCGAAACCGTCAGCTGGTAAAAGATACGAGGCGACGGAAAATGCGCTTTCCACTTTTCCCCTGCCGCCAGTGCCTGGATGATCTGGTGGATGGGTTCTTTCTGGTTGATCGGGATCTGCACCGCCAGAATGCCGCCCGGACGGAGCAGCTGCATCATTTCCCGGAGCAGTTTCGGATGGTTCGGAATCCACTGGATGCAGGCGTTGGAAAACACCACATCAAAATCCCTGTCCAGCGTCCCCAGTTCCGTGCCGGCATCGCACAGCTGAAACCGCATTTCCGGATGCGCCTGTGCCGCCGCCCGTATCATTTCCGGCGAACTGTCCACGCCCAGGATATCCGCCTGCGGAAACCGCTGCCGCAGCACCTCCGTGCTGTTTCCCGGACCGCAGCCAATGTCGATGATCTTCCTTGGCTGTTCCAGCGGAATCCGTGCCGCCAGATCTCTGGACGGCTGTGTCCGCTGTGCGCCGAATTTCAGATACTGCGCTGCATCCCAGCTGCTCATGATGATGCCATCTCCTTTTCCCGGCGTTCCGCCTCCAGACGCTGTACACACAGCCGCAGAAGTTCTGCCGATAGAGGTCATATTCTCTGGACAGTACGATCGAGCGCTGATAGCCGCCTTTTTTCTTAAAATCCGTGGGCAGCCATGCAATGCCGTACTGCTGCGCCAATTCCGTTCCCTTTGTATTGATGAAAACGGCGTCCTTGTGGGGACTGATGGTCAGCGTCGTGCAGACATAGTCCGGACGCTCCGGCTGCTGCAAGGCAATGCGGAACGTCTCTTCCAGACGATGCCCGATGCACTTCTGACACCGCAGCCCACGCTCCGGCAGGTCTTCCAGACCTTTTGCCAGAGCATAAAACCGTTCCGGCACATAGTCCCCGTCCACGATGCGCACCGGATGCCCCAGGGGCAGCTCCTGCACCAGACGTTTCAGCTCCGCCTTCCGGTGGAGATACTCCGACTCCGGCGAAATGTTCGGGTTATAGAAAAACAGGGTGATGTTGAAATATTGACTCAGATATTCCAGCACATAGCTGCTGCACGGCGCACAGCAGCTGTGCAGGAACAGCGCCGGCACATGATCCTCCGGCAGCTGCGCCAGAATCCGGTCAGTTTCCAACTGATAATTGATTCTGGATTGCATTCTGTGTGCCTGCATCAGCGGCGCGGCTGCACCGGATGCCGTGGTTTCTGCTGCTGTCGTATCGGTGGATGCAGCACTGTTGTCACCGCCCAGTGCTGTGGTGGCTGCTGCGGATGCGCTGTTGGACGGTGTCACCTGCAAATAATTGCAGATGCCCTGTGCCAGTGCCGCCGCAATGTTGTCCTCGTTGTCCAGAATCCACTGTGCCACGTTCGGGCCGTCGTGATACTCCACTTCAATGAGGCAGCTGGGGCTTTTGTTTGCGCCGATCTCATACTGATAGTTGTCCGAACCGCTCTGCGAGCCGTCGATCAGACCCTGGTCTGCGGTAGGCGTAAGCGCTGCTACCGGATCATACACTGCCTGTGCCAGATTCTTGCTTGCCTCCGAAGATGCGTTGTAGTAGCAGTCTGTTCCCACGCCGGTGCCGGCATTGGTGTGGATCGCCACATATGCCGCCAGGTTCTTGTCGCCCATTGCCGTCTTGGTCTGGATGCTGTCGTTGTCTCCAGCCACGATGACGGTCACGCCGGACTGTTCCAAAATCGCTGCGGTTTTCTGCGCCAGAATGCGGCAGACAGCAGCCTCGTTGGTATCGCCCACATAAAAGGCGTTGTCCTCCTGGTTGGACGGGCTGAGATAAACGGTCTTGCTGTAGTCGCTTTCGGTCGGAGCCGTAGTGGTCTCCTGGGTGGGTGTGGTGGTCACCGTGCCGTTGTTCTTCTTGTTCTTGTTGCTGGAACAGCTGGAGCAGCACTTCACCAGCAGAACGATCAGCAGAATGAGAACCAGCAGTACCGCAAGAATGCGGTCATACCGGACACGACGATGGTTGCTTTTGGATGCCATAAGAATTACCTCCTATAAATGCTATTTATCTTCCAGAGATTTCAGTGCCTTGCGTTCCGCCGGATTGACCTTGATCTTTCCGTCACGCAGCAGCGTCACATCATCCCGTTTCACCTTGACCGGTACATCCGATTTTTCCGGAATGACCTTTAAGTCGCCTGTCAGCGGATTGGTCTCGCAGACCTTCGCCTTGGTGCCGTCCTGCATGGTGACGACAGCGCCCACCTTCGGCGTAATGCGGAGCAGTTCCTCATAGACGTTCTGCTCATACTTGAGACAGCACATCAGTCTGCCGCAGCAGCCGGAGATCTTGGTGGGGTTAAGGGACAGACCCTGTTCCTTTGCCATGCGGATGGAGACCGGCTGAAAGTCCTGCAAATGGCCCTTGCAGCAGAACTCTCTGCCGCAGATGCCGATGCCGCCCAGGATCTTCGCCTTGTCCCGGACGCCGATCTGCCGCAGCTCGATGCGGGTGCGGAACACTGCCGCCAGATCTTTTACCAGTTCCCGGAAGTCCACCCGGTTGTCTGCGGTGAAATAGAACAGCAGCTTGCTGTTGTCAAACGTACATTCCACGTCCACCAGATTCATTTTCAGATTCCGATAGGCGATCTTCTGCTGGCATACCTGGAATGCCCGCTCTTCCTTTTTCCGGTTCTGTTCCAGTGTGCGCCGGTCCTCCCGGGTTGCCACCCGGAGGATCTGTTTCAGCGGCGCCGTCACCTGCTCTTTGGGGATCTGCTTGTTGGCGATCGCCACTTCACCGCATTCCGTGCCACGGGCAGTTTCTGTGATGACCAGGTCTCCGCTTTTCACCTTCCAGCTCCCCGGAGAAAAATAATACACCTTGCCGCCGTTCTTGAACCGAACGCCGATAATTTCAATCATACACGATTCCTTTCTATTTTAAGGCAATACCGTATCAAGCGCTCAGCCGTCCATACAGTCTGCGCAAAACGCCGCCAGCGCCAGAGGCAGATTCACGTTCGCTCCATGGCAGCATATGTTCTGTCCACTGCCTGGTGCATGGCTTGTCCGGCGCTGCTGGAGAGCCGTTCTGCCAGCTTTCTTGCGCCCGGCGCATCACAGCCGATGCCCTCTGCCCGGGGATCATACTTCCACACCATCGCATCCCGGATGGTGCGGTCAAACAGGCTGAGAAACAGCGCCGTCCGTTCCCGTTCCTTGCCCAGCTGAGAAACTGCCTGTAAAAATGCGTATTCATTCTTATTTATTATACTATTGATTGCGGATTTTGTCAATCCGGCGACTTCACGAATTGGCATATTTTCCAAAAAATTTAAGCACTGCCCGATGTTCCCGTGGAACACCCCTACTGCCTCTGCCGCATCCTCCGGCGAAACGCCGTGTTCCTCCAGCGCCGTCCGGCACTCCTGCTCCGTGACCGGCGACACCGCCAGCGACACGATACGGGAGCGCACCGTAGGCAAAAGCGCCGTGGGCGACGTTGCCGTAAAAATGAAGTAGCCGTAAGTCGGCGGCTCTTCCACCGCCTTCAACAGCAGGTTCTGCGTCCGGGTGTCCATGTGGTCACAGTCCCCGAATACATAGCACTTGGCGTCTCCCTCGTTGGGCGGCGATGCCAGATCCATGCAGACCTCACGCACCGTATCCACCGAGAATCCGCCACGCTTTCCGCTGTGTTCCACAAAGCGCACATCCGGATGCACGCCGTCCGCCAGCATCCGGCAAGATTTGCAGACACCGCAGGGCTTTTCCGCCCCGGTGCAGAGCAGTTCTGCCAGGAACCGCTTTGCCAGCGTCTTTTTTCCCAGCCCGGCTTCTCCGTAAAAGAGAAAGCCGTGTGCCGCACGGTCTCTTTTCAGCATCTGGTGCAGCGTCTCCTGCACCTGTGCATTTCCATAAAATCGTTCCATATGCGCCTCCTACTGCACCACGCTGATCTCCGCAATGCCGTATCCACGGCACACTGCAATGCAGTCCCGGTCGATGCGTTCTCCGCTGAGGACGATGGGAACAGCCGGCGGACAGGTACTTTCACCGCCGCACAGATGCGCCCGACGCTCTCCTCCACGGGGACGATCTCCTGGGGTGCGAGCGCCGCCTCCCGGATGCCGCACACCGTCTCCGGACGGGGCAGCGAAAACTTTTCCTCTGCGGCGACTCTGGTCGGCACAAAATTCTCCAGCAGTTTCTCCAGCGTCTCAAAATCGAAGTCCGTACTTGCCGCCGAAAAGAGCAGCACCACATGATACCGGTCAGCATACTCCACAAAGACCTGGTGCTGCTCCAGATGCGCCGCCAGCTCCTGCCCGTCCAAATCGCTTGCACAAGCATCTATGGTCAGGTGCATGGGGTCTCCGTCTGTAAAGCAGTACCGGGGAGAAAACCGGCATTTCAGCTGCTGAATGCGGTTCAGGACTTCTTCCAGCTGTTTCCGGAACAGGGGCGACGCCAGTTCCGGTTGCACCAGTCCAGCGATGCCAGCATGAGATAGGACGGACTGGTCGAGCCGAACATCGCCATCGCATCCCGGACACGTTCCGGCTCGGTGTCAATGTCGCTGCGCACATGGAGATACGCTGTCCCCGTCAGACCCGACAGCATCTTATGCGCCGAGTCACAGCAATAATCCGCACCCAGCTGAATGGGGTGACACTGCCACGCAAAAACGCCAGATGAGCGCCGTGGGCATTGTCCACCAAAAGCTTGGCGTGATACCGGTGACACAGCTCCGCCAGTCCGGCAATGTCCGCCATCCGTCCCAGATAATCCGGCGATGTCACATAGACGCACGCCGGTCTGGTCTGTGCCTGCAAAGTCGCCTCAAAATCTGCCAGATCGTATGTTCCCGACAAAATGCCGTCGCTCTTCCTGGGATAGATCCACTGCACGGGAATATCCAGCAGCACACAGGCGTTCAGAAACGCCCGGTGTACATTTCTCGCCGCCAGCACCCTGCGCCCCTGCTGTTTCATCAGCAGCAACATGGTCTGGATGCAGAGGGTCGAGCCGCCGCAGGAGTAGAACGTATACGCCGTCCCATAGAGCGACGACGCATTTTTTTCACTCTCCGCCAGAATGCCCGATGCCTCAAACAGGCTGTCTGCGCCGGTGATCTCCGTGATGTCCAGCGCCGTCGCCTTTTGCAGCGCCGGTGCGCCGAATCTGCCCTTATGCCCCGGCATATGCAGCCGAACCGGATCTTGTTGTGCGTAATTTATCAAAAAGTCATAGACTGGTGTATTCATGATCGTGTGATTCTCCAATTTTCGAAGAAAACCTCATCCCAAAAGTCCATACGACCGCAGCCGGCTGCGCACCGTTTCACAGGCACGGCGGTGCGTCCGGGAAACAGTAGAGATACAGACACCCAGCTGCCGTGCGATCTCCGGCATGGTTTTCTTCTCTTTATAGTATAACACGAGGATCTGTTTTTGTCTCGCCGAGATCTCGTTTTCCATAATATTTTTTGCGATCAGACAAGCGACACGCTGTTTTTCCCAGCGCTCCACCCGGAGATCCTCCGGAAACAACATCTCTTCCCATGCGGTTCTGGCGGTCATGCGCATACGGCATCCCCTGCCTTTTCCTGCGCCGCATAGACGGCAATGCTCCGCATACTCCATTCCAGATCCCGTGCCTCTTCGCTGAGCAGACGTTTTCTCCGATCCAGCTCGTGCCGTTCCATCGGCATCAGCTTTTCATCCTCCAGCGCCTGCCGCAGCGCCGCAATGCGCTCCCGCAGCACACGGCATTCCTGCGCATAAGCGTTCCACATCTTTTGCATATCCATCTTTCTGTAGCTCCTTTCCGGCAGATTTTCTCTGTCAACCGGGATTCTACCAGGATGTTTTGCAAAAGTCAAGTGTAAATTCTGAAAAACAGAACATTTTTTCTCTGCTTACGAAAAAAAGCAGGTCAGCCACAAGGTACCGCCTGCCGTTTCCAATGATTCCGGATTACTGAAATGCCTCTACCGGCTGCGGTGCAGCCTCCATGTCAGAGCGGTCGATGTCATACAGATACGCCTCATCCCAGTCCAGGAAACCGGCTCTGGGGAAATAAGTGATGCGCAGGGTCTGGAAATCCGCCGGCACTTCCATGCAGATCCAACCGTCACGGGTTTCGCCGGGCTGGATCGGGTCATCGAATGTACCGCCCTCTTCGCCGAACTGCCGGTAGATAAACCGTGGTCCACGGATGCTGATGCCGGCATATGCCTCGCCGTCTGCCGACAAACCGACGTCCGGGAGAGCATATCTGCGACCAGTTCCTCGTCGCTGTTGTTCTGGATCTCGAATTCGAAGAAGGTCAGCCCGATCTCCTGGTCATTTTCCGTAAAGGTATAGTCCGAAACATACGCCTTTTTCAGCGTTGCCACGACTTCCTGGTCTGTGACCTGTTCTCCGATCTTGCCCTCGTGACTCTCCACCTTCCGCATTTCCTGCGTGGTCTCCGCAGAGGTTTCTTCTGCCACGTCACGCACCGAGTTTTCCTTTTCCTTCTTTTTGCCGCAGGCACCCAGAGAGAGCAGCAAAGCACTGCTCAGCAGCAGGCAGACTGCACGCTGTAATGTTGTTTTCATATTCCAATTCCTTTCTATCCAGAGACGGCTTTGTCTGTGCAAAGCTCGCCTCAAAAAGAAAAAGCCACCCCATATCCAGTGTGAAGCCGGAGTGGGACAGCTTTTTTTGTCTGTTTGTTCCAACAAGGCTTAGTCAGCCTCGATTGCGTCTGCCGGACATTCCGAAGCACAGGAACCGCAGGAGATGCAAGCATCTTCAGCGATCTCGTACTTGTCAGCACCCTCAGAGATAGCGTCTACAGGACAGGCATCCTTACAAGTGCCGCAGCTGAGACAGGCGTCAGTAATTTTATATGCCATGGAAATTCACCTCCGTGTATGTTTCCGCAGGGACACACCCTGCTACTCTTTATTATAGCAGATGCCATGCAAAAAAGCAAGAGGTTTTCCAAACATTTTTCCGGCTATTCCTGGATATGTTCCAGCGCTTGTCCGAAGATGGAGGAAATGTGCGCATCCGCCAGAGAGTAAAAAATGGTTTTTCCCTCACGGCGGCTGACCACGAGCCGGGACTGTTTCAAAACACGAAGCTGGTGGAGATGGCGGACTGGGTCATTTCCAGTTTCTGCGCAATATCCCGGACGCATTCTTCGTGCTGAAAGAGGACGAAAATGATCCGTACCCGTGTCAGATCGCCAAAGATCTTGAACAGCTCTGCCACGTCTGCCAGCTGTGACTCCGGCGGCATCTGCGCCGGGATCGCCGCCGGATGCTGAGAATGATCGTGTTCCATATGTCTCGTTCCCCTTTCTGCATTGTCCCGCATTTGATAAGACAATATATTTTTATCATACGATATTTTGGAAAATTTGTCAAGAGCAAAATCAATTTTCAAGCAAAAGCCGGGTGTCTCCGCAGAAACACCCGGCTCGTCATTTTTGTTTTCTGTTACTTCGCATAGTCCACGACACGGCTTTCCCGGATCAGATTTACCTTGATCTGTCCCGGATAATCCATTTCCGTCTCGATCTGCTTTGCGATCTGCCGTGCCACCAGCACCATCTTTTCATCGTTGATGACTTCCGGCACTACCATTACACGGATCTCACGGCCTGCCTGGAGTGCATAGCACTTCTCCACGCCCTCATAGGATGCGCAGATGCTTTCCAGCTTTTGCAGACGCTTGATGTAGTTTTCATAGTTTTCACTTCTCGCTGCCGGACGGGCTGCGGAGATGGCATCCGCTGCCTGTACGATACAGGCGATCGCCGTTTTCGGCTCCACATCGTTGTGATGCGCCTCGATGGCGTGGATGACTTCGTTGTTCTCGTTGTACTTCCGGCAGACATCTACGCCGATCTGTACGTGAGAGCCTTCGATCTCGGCGGTCAGCGCCTTACCGATGTCGTGGAGCAAGCCGGCACGCCGTGCCAGGTTTGCGTCTACGCCCAGCTCCGACGCCAGAACGCCGCAGAGCTTGGACACTTCGATGGAGTGCATCAGCACATTCTGCCGATAGCTGGTGCGGTAATACAGCCGTCCCAGCAGCTTTACCAGTTCGTTGTTCAGACCGTGTACATTGGTCTCCAGAACGGCACGTTCGCCCTCCTGGCGGATGCGGTGTTCCACTTCCCGGCGCGCCTTTTCCACCATTTCCTCGATCTTGGTCGGGTGGATTCTGCCGTCTGCGATCAGCTTTTCCAGTGCGATACGTGCCACTTCCCGGCGGACGTGATCGAAACAGGAAAGCGCAATTGCCTCCGGTGTATCGTCGATGATAATGTCTACACCGGTCAGTGTTTCCAGTGTCCGGATGTTTCTGCCCTCTCTGCCGATGATGCGACCCTTCATTTCGTCGTTGGGCAGTGCCACAACAGAAACCGCCGTCTCGGACACCTGGTCTGCGGCACACTTTGCGATGGCGAGGGAGATATAGCTCCGTGCCTTTTCTTCGCACTCGTCCTTGATCTGCTGCTCATAGTAGGAGATCTTGACTGCCTTTTCGTGTACCAGTTCGCTGTCCAGGGAGTTGAGAATGTACTCTTTCGCCTGATCCTGTGTCAGACCGGAGATACGCTCCAGTTCCTTCAGCTGGCTTTCCTTGACTTCTTCTGCCTCTGCCAGCTTGCGGTCTGCATTCTTCAGCCGCTGCTTGAGGGACTCTTCCTTCCGATCCAGGTTGTCGGTCTTTTTGTCCAGATTCTCTTCCTTCTGCTGGATGCGGCGTTCCTGCCGTCCGATCTCAGAGCGTCTGTCCTTGATTTCTTTTTCCGCCTCAGAGCGGAGTTTATAGATCTCATCTTTTGCTTCCACCATGGCATTCTTGCGCTTTGCCTCTGCCTCTTTTTTGGCATCTTCCAGAATGCGTCCGGCTTCTTTTTCGGCGGAACCGATGGCTGCCTCTGCCTGCTGTTTCCGCTGTTCAGCGCCGTTGCTACGCCCTTGCGGTACGCCAGAAATCCGGCGACCGCCGCACCGATCAGCAGAGCGACCAGACACAGCACGATCATCAGCGCCCAATTCATCTCTTGCATCTCTCTGCACTACCTCCTTATGCTGATTTGCAGGGAGCGTCCTCCTGAGAAAACGATCCCTCAGTGTCTATCTGTATACAACACAGCAGCGTTTTCGCCCAAAGGGGTATGTGCGTCTCGTATTCACTTGTTCTCTTCACGTGCATCACGGAAAAAGCCGCAGCATTCTCCGATTCTGCGGTTTTTGCGGCGTTCTCTGCCGGAAGATTCATTTCATGTATGCCGCACAGCCGGTTCTCCTGCCCGGTCTTGTGCCACTACAAGCCCATTTCCTAGAAAAAGGCAATTCTCATTATTCAAGTGTACCCCACAAAAAACGTGCATTTCTTTTTATAGGGCGCACGCTCTAAGAGCCTTCATACTCTATCGGAACTCGTCCGGCAGGCACGCCGCCCAACCGAAACGGGATTCATGAATAAAACAAAACGCACACGATAAAACGCAGCGTCAACCCGGCATCACCGCCGGGAATCGTTTGTAATTTGATACAACACTTTTATTTTACACTGTTTCCGTGAAATTGTCAAGACGTTTGCAGAAAGATTCACATTTTTTCTTGCAAGGCATACAAAAAGCCGGCGATGGGATGCCACCGCCGGCTTGCCGTATCGGATCAGTCCGTTTTTTACTTCTTCTCCGAAATGCGCATGGAAATATCAAAGCACTTTACAGAATGGGTCAGTGCGCCCAGGGAGATGATGTCCACGCCGGTCTCCGCAATGCCACGGATGGTCTCCGCCGTCACGTTGCCGGATGCCTCCAGCATCACCTTGCCGTTCACACGCTGTACCGCCTTGGTCATATCCTCACAGCTCATATTGTCCAGCATAATGATATCTGCGCCGGCAGAAAGTGCCTCTTCCAGTTCTTCCAGCGTCCGCACTTCTACCTCGATCTTCACCATATGACCGATTTTCTTCCGCAGGGCAGCCACTGCCGGCGTAATGCCGCCGTATGCGTCAATGTGGTTGTCCTTCAGCATAGCGCCGTCCGACAGATTATAGCGGTGGTTCTTGCCGCCGCCCACGGTCACGGCATACTTTTGCAGCGGACGCAGTCCCGGCAGGGTCTTTCGGGTGTCAGTGATCTGCGCATTCGTTCCGGCAACCAGCTCCACGCACTGGTGGGTCGCCGTGGCAATGCCGCTCATGTGCTGCAAATGTTCAGCGCCGTCCGTTCGCCCTTGAGCAGTGTCTTGGTGCTGCCGGTCATGGTTGCGATGATATCGCCCTTCTTGACCTGCTCGCCGTCATGGATGCGGATATCCATGGAGAAATTGCCGCCCACCAGTTCAAACACACGCTTGGCGATGTCGATGCCGCACAGCACGCCGCTGTCCTTTGCCAGATAATATGCCTCGCTGGTGTGGCTGTCGTCCAGCAGATTGTCGGTGGTCACATCAATATAGTGGATGTCCTCATCCAGTGCCGTAGTAATCAGTCGGTCAATATAGGTTTGCTGTAACATGGGTATTTTTTCCTTTCGTCTTGCTTAAAACACATCTAAGGTACTTCTTAAAGTACTTCTTTCAGAATAATATATGCAACTGTTGCCAGAGACTTTGCCTCTACATAGTCTGCATCCAGGATATAGTTGCCGTTCAGCAGCTGCTCCCGAATTTCCGTGATGCGCCGGAATCCCTCCGGCAGCTTTTCCTTGTTCGGGATGACAAAGAAGTTGTCCTGCATGATCTGACGGATCTCGGTGCGCAGTCCCTTGGGAATCTTCACAGTGCCCGGCTTTGCCGGAAATTCTGCCGCCTGGTATTCCTTCGGGGCATCCGGCAGCTTCTTCGCAATATCCAGCGCTGCCTGTCTGGAGAACACCAGTGCCTCCAGCAGGGAGTTGCTGGCGAGGCGGTTGTTGCCGTGTACGCCGGTATGAGAGCATTCGCCGGCAGCGTACAGATTGGGAACCGTGGTCTCCGAGTTGTCGTCTACCTGGATGCCGCCCATCAGATAGTGCTGGCACGGAAGATCGGAATCGGCTCCTTGGTCATATCATAGCCCTGTTCCATAACCTTTTCGTAGATCATGGGGAAACGGTTCTTGACAAATTCCGGGTCTTTATAGGAGATGTCTAGATAGAAGTTGTCGGAATGGGTCTCCCGGCTCTCCAGAATGATGGAACGGGAAACCACGTCACGGGGCGCAAGCTCCAGTCGCTCGTCATAGCGGTCCATAAAGCGTTCCTTGTTGCAGTTCAGCAGATATGCGCCCTCACCCCGGACAGCCTCCGAAATCAGGAAACACTCTCTGGTGTGGTGGTCGTTGAAAGCGGTGGGATGGAACTGGATCAGATGCAGGTTCCGGATCTCTGCGCCGTTCTCATAGGCAAACGCAATGCCGTCGCCGGTTGCGATCTTGGAGTTGGTGGTGAACTGGTAGACCCGTCCGATGCCGCCGGTCGCCAGCATCATAAAGTGGCTGCTGTAAACGGTGCAGGAACCGCCCTGCATCACATTCACCGAGAAACCGGTCTCCGTTTTCTGCATTCCCATCATCATAGCGTGTTCCAGAATGGTCACATTGGGCAGCGTCTTTACCTTTTTAATCAGCTTGTCCAGGATCTCTGCGCCGGTAGCATCCTTATGATGGAAGATCCGGTGACGGCTGTGTCCGCCCTCCAGCGTCCGGTGCAGTTCGCCGTCCGGTGTCCGGTCGAAGTCCACGCCGAAATCCAGGATTGCCTGAATCTCATGGGCGGCATGGGTCGTCAGAATATGCACCGTCTCCGGGTTGTTGGTAAATCCGCCGGCAACCATGGTGTCGTGTTCGTGCAGTTCGATGGAATCCTCCGGCGACTTGTACACCCCGGCAATACCGCCCTGTGCCAGCGCAGAGTTGCAGAGGGTCAGTTCCTGCTTGCACAGCAGCAGGACACGGCAGTCCGACGGCAGATTGATCGCACCGTACAGTCCGGCAGCACCGCAGCCGGCAATAATCACGTCAAAATTGTTTTCCATAACGTTCACGCTTCCTATCCTTTATTGCGGCATCTTTCTGCCGCAGAATCTTTTTTCTGCGCCGACGACAGCAGGATATTCGCACGCCGGGCAGCAGTATCTCCTCCACAGCGGCTCACGCCGCCACGTTTCCCTTTTAGTATAGCATACCCGTTCCCATTTGTCACTACTTTTGCGCACATTTCGGAAATATGCGCAAATCCGGGTGGAAAGCTGTTAATTTTTTGACAAGCAAGGCGAAAATCCGTGGAAGAGCGGCGGAATCTCTGTGAAAATGTCCGGCGCAGTGTGCTTTCGGCGCTGTACTCCGCCTTTTGAAAAATCAGATAGAAATTTATGTTCTTTTTCCATCTTTTTCGTTGACAATTGCAGTGAACTGTGCTATACTAGATGTATGATATCGGACTGATGTATTGCACAAGATTGTGCGGTATGGTCAGAAATACATTTTGAGGAGTTTACTTATGATTTGTCCTAACTGCGGCAGCAACAATCCCGACGGCACAGCGTTCTGTGCGAACTGCGGTTCTCCCGTTTCCAACGCGCCCCGAACAATGGTGCGATTCCGCCTCAGGCACAGCCGAATTTCCAGGGCAGTGCGCCCAACGGCGGCATGACACCGCCTCCGGTATTTAACGGCAACCCGTTCCCGGGCGGACACATCGAGCAGAGAAACATTGCGCTCTGCATCATCCTGTCCATCATCACCTGCGGCATCTACGGTCTGTACTGGATCTATAAGCTGACAGAAGACGTGAACACACTGAAAGGCGACCCGAATGCAACCTCCGGCGGCATCGTGATCCTGCTGGGCATCATCACCTGCGGCATTTATATGTGGTACTGGCTCTACAAACAGGGCGACAACCTCGACCAGATCAAGGCATCCCGTGGACTGCCTGCCGGAAACAGCGGCATTCTGTATCTGATCCTGGCGATCGTCGGACTGAGCATCGTTTCCTATGCACTGATGCAGAACGAGCTGAACCAGCTGGCATAATCCAAAACAAAAGTTGAAATACAAAAGCTGCACCGGAGTTTCCGTGCAGCTTTTTCTGTTCGGAGGTGTCTCTTTGCTCCAGAATCTGCGTGCCTTTTTCCGCACTTACCGCAAGCAGCTCCAGACGGCAGGCGTTTTTCTGCTGCTGGGGCTGGCATATTTTCTCCTCACCCAGCTGACGCCGCTGCGCATCCCCTGCATTTTCCAGAAAATCACAGGGTTTGCCTGTCCGGGCTGCGGCATGACCCATCTCTGTATGCAGCTGCTGCGGCTGGACTTTGCCGGTGCAGCCGGCGAAAACCTTGCCGCCGCCTTGCTCGCTCCTCTCTGGCTCGCCGGCATTCTGATACGGGCGCTGTGGAATCCAGCTTGGTTTTCCAAAGGTAGCCGGGCGGAAAACATCCTGCTCTGGGGCAGCGTGGCGGTACTGCTGCTCTTCGGCGTTCTCCGGAATCTGCCCGGACTGGAATTTCTGCTCCCGTCTTATCTGCGCTGACGCACCCATTTTTCCCTCCCGGAATATGATGATAAAAAATACAAAACAGAAGCCCATGTTTATTTTATCCGTTCACGGGCATAATAGAAACAGCAGACGTTTTCAGAACGTGTCTGCACCGCAGAATCAACAACACTCGCAGCACCAACTCTGCTGCTGTTGCTTTTATGACAAAAGGAGGGATTTCCATGCTGGTAAGGCGTGGTGAAATTTATTATGCAGATCTCAGTCCTGTCGTAGGTTCCGAACAGGGCGGTATCCGACCGGTACTTATTGTGCAGAACGATGTCGGAAACCGGCACAGCCCCACCGTGATCGCTGCGGCAATCACCAGCCGCCGGGAAAAGGCAAAGCTGCCACCCACATCGACGTACAGGCAGCAACCTGCGGACTCACCAAGGACAGCATCGTCCTGCTGGAGCAGATCCGCACCCTGGATAAGCGGCGGCTGAAAGACCGCATGGGCGAACTGGATGAGCCGTCCATGACACGGGTAGATCATGCACTACAGGTCAGTTTCGGACTTCCGCTTTAAGGCAATACCGCACAAAGCTTGTGCGTAAGATGCGCAGCTGGATTTTTCGGCAGATTGCATAGAAATTCCGCAGGCATACTGTCGGTCGCAATCAATCCTAGTGCGACACTCCTTTGTTCTCGGGCAGAATCCTGCCTCGAACGCAGTCGTATGGCAAGGGATTTCTGGGCAATATGACGGAAAATCAGCAAGCAGATTGCGTGCAAAGCCGCCAGGCGGGCTTTGTGCGGTATTGCCTTAATGATAGGTAACGTAAAAAGAGCGTACACCCGTTCGGGCATACGCTCTTTCTTTTTTGTGAAAATGATAAGCAACCGCTTACTTTGCAGCGTTCAGCTTCTTTGCCAGCTGAGACTTCTTGCGAGCTGCTGCATTCTTGTGCATCAGACCCTTTGCGCAAGCCTGGTCAACACGCTTGATTGCAACACGTACAGCTGCTTCCTTGTCAGCTGCGTTTGCTGCGCAGGCTGCGTCAGCCTTCTTGATCATGGTCTTCAGATTGGACTTGCGAGCCTTGTTGGCAGCAGTCTTGGTTGCACTTACTTTTACACGCTTCTTAGCAGAACGAATATTCGGCATAGTTCAGATCTCCTTTTTCAACAATCAAAATAATGGGTAGAATTCCCTCGAATCACCGGATTCTGTACGTCATACACTAATGACAGCATTGACACGGTACTGCCATTCAGTGGGGAAATTTCCCGCAATTTGGAACGACCAAATGCTGGCGCTCATCGATGAGAACGCCGTGACTAAATTCTATTATAACACAGCCCGTCACAAATTGCAATAGGTATTTTCGAGGAACGCCACAATTTTTTCCCGTGAAAAGCCAGCAGTTTGCACAAAATCCAGGAGGTTTCGCCATGACACAGCAGTTTCGCACCGACCTTGCGGTAGAACGCACCGCCGCCGCACCCGACCTGCCGGGAATCACCCAGGAGACCCGTGGAAAAGCATTTTCCGTCACAGAGATCCGCATCAAAAACGACGTCTGCGGCGCACCCATTGGCAAGCCTGCCGGACGCTATGTTACATTAGAGGCAGCCGCCATATCCCGGAGCAGCGCCGACTATGAGGCAATGGCAGAGGAACTGGCGGAGGAGCTGGGGCATTTTCTGCCGGAAGAGGGCTGTGTCTTTCTCGCCGGGCTGGGGAACCGTGCCATTACGCCGGACGCACTGGGTCCACGGGTGGCGTCGAAGGTTCTGGCGACACGCCATCTCCGGACGGCGCTGTCCGAAGAGGAACTTTCCTATCTGCCGGAGCTGCGCCCGGTTTGTGTCCTCGCCGGCGGCGTGCTGGGGCAGACCGGCATGGAGTCGGCGGAACTGATTGAGGCGGTCTGCAAACAGATCCACCGGCGGCAGTGGTGGCTGTGGATGCCCTCGCCTGTGCAGAGCTTTCCCGGCTGGGAAAAACGATTCAGATGAGCGACAGCGGCATCTCTCCCGGCAGCGGCGTGGCGAACCGCCGGGCAGAGCTTTCCCGGCGCACCCTGGCGTACCGGTGATTGCCCTGGGAATCCCTACGGTGGTAGACCTGCACACCGCCGTCCAGGGCATCTACGGGAAAAGCGTCCCGAAAGATCGCCCCAATATGATGGTCACGCCAAGGGACATCGACCGGCTCATCGACCACGCCGGAGATCTGCTGGCGTGTTCTCTCAACATGGCGCTGCATCCCGGCATGACCTTTGCACAGGCGGAGGGTCTGGGATAAGTGGGATACTATTATATAAACATAACGACCAAAACAAAATTTTTGCTTGACAAATCCGAGCAAATGACGTATCATAAAAATAGAAAAGGGCACGCCGGCAGACGGTCTGCTCCCACATTGGTTGAAAGAATAACCGTCGTGATTGCAGTCAGGGGCGGTTATTTCTTTTTATATGCGAGGTATGCAAAGCGCGTAAAATCAATTGTGGATCATCGCACCGATATTTCCGGCATTGACAGAAGTGTACAAAAAGCCGGGGATTTTCGGTGCGATTTTTTTGCAAAAGGGCTTGACTTTTTCTGTCGGGTTTGGTATAATAGGTGTGTTATCCTTGCTCATGCGCTGCATGGGCGAAATCCAAAAGGAGGTGTATTGAGTATGGCAAAGAAACAGGAATCCTACGAACTGATGACGGTTTTCAGTCTGAAGAACGGTGAGGAAGCTGCTAAGGAGCTGGTTGAAAAGTTCCGTGAGAAGATCGCATCTTCTGCCACACTGGACGAAGTAAACGAGTGGGGCAAGCGTAAGTTGGCATATCCGATCAACGATGAGCCGGACGGTACTACACACTGTATACCTTTACGTCCACTCCGGATGTTCCGGCAGAAGTAGAGCGTGTTCTGAACATCACAGACGGCGTTCTGCGTTCTCTGGTTACCGTAAAGTAAGACCAATTTCAGAAAGGGAAACGATATGCTGAATAAAGTGATTTTGATGGGACGGCTTTGTGCGGATCCGGATTTCCGGCAGACACAGAGCGGCGTCGCTGTCTGCCGCATCCGTGTGGCAGTGGATCGGCGCTTTTCCAACAAACAGACCGGCGAACGGGAAGCTGATTTCATTAGTGTTACCTGCTGGAGACAGCAAGCGGAGTTTGTCAGCCGTTATTTCCACAAGGGCAGTATGATCATTGTGGAAGGCAGTCTGCGCAACAGCGATTATACAGACCAGAACGGTGTCAAGCACTACAGCATGGACGTTCAGGCTGACAATGTTTCCTTCGGAGAGTCCAAGCGTGCCGCACAGGAAAACGGCGGCGGATACCAGGGCGCTTATCAGCAGCTGCTTATGCACAAGCAGCGCCTGCACAGTCTGCCCCGGCATACCAGCAGCCTGCACCCCAGGCAGCACCGGCTCCCCAGGCACCGGCATCCAACAATGCTCCCGGCTCTTTACAGCTGGGCGACCTGGGCGACTTCGAAGAGATCCTCAGCGACGGCGAAGTTCCCTTCTGATCAAGCGAATGAAAATACCGCATTGCAGATAGGAGGATAAATCATCATGGAGAGAGAAAGATCTCAGCGTGGCGGCAAGCGCCCCCGCAAAAAGGTTTGTATGTTCTGTATAGATCGTGTAGAGCGCATCGACTATAAGGACGTTGCCAAGCTCAAGAAGTGCATGACTGAACGTGCTAAGATTCTGCCCCGCAGAGTTACTGGCACTTGTGCATTCCATCAGCGTGAACTGACAACTGCAATCAAGCGTGCAAGACACATTGCACTGCTGCCGTATGTCAGCGACTAAGCTGATCTGATAGCTCAGATAACAGAAGCGTTCCGATTTTTGAATCGGAGCGCTTTTTTGTTTTTTATGATGTGACGCCGGCAGATGCAGCTCGATATTTTTGTACAAAGGAACTGACATCCCCGACTCCACGACTCCTCCGTCCTTCGGACACCTTCTCTAAGAGAGGAGGCAAAATTGATACCGCTCTTAAAGATACTGACAGCCGCAGACTGGCTGAGAAGTCACGGGCGAACGATGTTCGCCCCTACGGTATGCCAAAGTTCTCTTTTTCCAGCTAGGGACTTGCACTTTGCCCTATTGTGTGTTATAATGAGATGATATCAGATCATATGAAAATGCAGGAGTGTGATAGAATGAAAGTGGTTTTGCTGGCGCATACCCCAACACCGGAACAGACTGTCGCTGCGGCAGCCCGGCTTTGTTATTCAGATACAGACGTAGAGGCACTGCGGGAGTCCATCTCCCAGGAAAAAGCGGAACAATTCGTGGAAATGCTGGCTGGATTCGGACACGAAAGCCCGGTGGAACACGTGACGTTTACCTTTGGCATCGAGGGCGTTTCCCGGTCGTTCCTGGCACAGGTGACACGTCACCGCATTGCATCGTTTTCCGTGCAGAGCCAGCGCTATGTGCGCCAGGATCACTTCGTTTTCGTGACACCGCCGGCGATCGCCGCTGATCCGGAGCTGCTGAAAGCCTATGAGAGCGCCATGCAGCAGTCCATCGACAGCTACAACCAGCTGGCAGATGCCCTGGCGGCAAAGTATGTGCCGGAATTTCTGGCGCAGGGATGTTCCGAAAAGGCAGCCCGCACCAAGGCGGAGAAAAAAGCCATCGAGGACGCACGCTATGTGCTGCCCAACGCCTGTGAGACAAAGATGATCCTGACCATGAACGTCCGCAGCCTCCGGAACTTTTTCCGGCTGCGGTGCTGCAACCGGGCGCAGTGGGAGATCCGGGCAGTTGCGACGGAAATGCTCCGGCTCTGCTGTGAAGTTTCTCCGGCGCTGTTCCGCACCGCCGGTCCGTCCTGCTATTGCGGCGGATGTACCGAGGGCAAGATGAGCTGCGGCAAGGCAAAGGAAGTACGGGAAAAGTTTGAGGTGATCCATGGTGAAACAAGGTAAGATCATTGTACTGGACGGGCTGGACGGCTGCGGCAAGTCCACGCAGTTCGAGGCGCTGGGCAAGCTGCTGACAGAACAGGGCAAAACCGTAAAGTCCATCAGCTTTCCCATGTACGACAAGCCCTCGGCTGCCCTGGTGAAAATGTATCTCCACGGCGACTTTTCCGACACGCCCGGCGGCGTCAACGCCTATGCCGCATCCAGCTTTTATGCCGTAGACCGCTACGCCAACTACAAGCTGGACTGGGAGAAAAACTATGCTGCCGGAGAGATCATTCTCGCCAGCCGCTATACCACCTCCAACGCCATCCATCAGATGAGCAAACTGCCGCCGGAGCAGTGGGACGACTATCTCCGCTGGCTGGAGGACTATGAGTACAACAAGCTGGAACTGCCGAGACCGGATCTGGTGCTGTTTTTGTCCCTGCCGCTGGCGCTTTCACAAAAACTGTTGTCCAAGCGCTATGACGGCGACGCCGCCAAAAAGGACATCCACGAGGCAGACCTCGCCTATCTGGAACAGTGCAGCCGTGCCGCCGCATATGCCGGGGCAAAGCTGGGCTGGCAGTTTGTGGAAGTTTCCGACGGCGAACACCTCTACCCCATCGAGCAGATTCGGGACAACCTATATCAGCGTATACAGGAGGCTTTGGAATGCTGAATTTCCGGAAGATCACACTGGCAGACCGTCCCTGGATCCAGGAGGCGCTGAAACAGTCTGATTTTATGGGCTGTGAATACAGCTTTGCCAACAACCTGGCATGGTGCCGGGCGCAGACTCCCAGATCTGCCAATATGAAAACTTCTATCTGACCTGCAGTTTCGACACCGAGGACGGCGCACCCCACTTTTCCTATCCCTGCGGCAGCGGCGACCTGCGGAAGGCGATTCTTGCAATGGCTGACTTTGCGGCAGAACGGCAAAAGCCGCTGGTCATCTTCGGGCTGACCAGCCAGACGCTGCCGGAAATACAGGCGCTGTTCCCCGGCGTGTTCACCCTGGAAAACAATCGATGATGCGGACTATCTCTACCGCACCGCCGATTTTGTGGCACTCGCCGGGAAAAGGTATCACAAAAAGCGAAACCACATCGCCCAGTTTTCCAAATACGGGGCTGTTTTTTCGGAGATCACGCCCAACGACTTTGACGAGTGCATCACCTTTGCGCAGAAAGCTACAACGCCAAAGGCGGCTATTCGGACGCATCCAGCGTGGCGGAACAGTACGCCATCCACACCTTTTTCCAGAACTTCGAGGCGCTGGAACTGAAAGGCGGTCTGCTCCGGGTGGACGGCGAGCTGGCGGCATTTTCCATCGGCGAACCAATTTGCAGCAACACCTTCGGCGTGCATATCGAAAAGGCGGACACCCGTTTTCACGGGGCATATCCGGCAATGGCGCAGGCGTTTGCGGCGCATTTTGCCATGGACTACACCTATCTGAACCGGGAAGAGGATCTGGGCATTCCGGGACTGCGCAAGTCCAAGCTGTCCTACTATCCGGAACTGCTCCTGGAAAAATGGACGGCGACCTGCGATACCCCGGAAAAGCTGCTGTGAACCTAGGAAAGCGACACACAAGCTTTGTGTGGTGCTGCCCCGGGACAAACTTGTTTTATCAGATACAGAAAGGATAATTACTATGATCTATGTATTTCTTGCCAATGGTTTTGAAGAAGTCGAGGCGCTTGCGCCGGTGGATATGCTCCGCCGTGCCAAGCTGGACGTGACCACCGTAGGTGTCACCGGAAAGATCGTCACCGGTTCGCACCGCATCCCGGTGACCGCAGACACCACCGCCGAAGAATTACAGATCGGCGCAGATATGGAAATGATCGTGCTGCCGGGCGGTATGCCGGGTACATTGAACGAAGAGGCATCTGAGACCGTACAGGCTGCCATCGACTACTGCGCAAAAAATGACCGCTGGATCGGTGCGATCTGCGCTGCCCCGTCTATCCTGGGACACAAGGGTCTGCTCCAGGGCAAGACAGCGACCTGCTACACCGGCTTTGAAAAAGATCTGCTGGGCGCAGAGATCGGCAGCGACGGCGTGATCCAGGACGGCAAGTATATCACTGCCCGTGGCGCTGGCGTTGCCGTAGACTTCGGTCTGGAACTGGTAGGCGCTATGCTGGGCAAGGAGGCGCAGGCGCAGATCCGTGCGTCGATCCTCTGTGATTGACCAGGCTGCGGCGAAACAGGCGCTCCGGCAGGAAATGCGCAGCCGCCGCAAAGCAATGCCCCAGGCAGAAAAAGTCAGCCGGGAACAGCGCCTTTGCCGCCGCTTTCTGGAAAGCAGTCTCTATGCGGACTGCCGCCAGCTGTTCTGTTTCGTTGCCCTGCCCCAGGAACCGGAAACACGGGAACTCCTGCGCCGGGCGCTGGCGGACGGAAAAACGGTTGCCGTACCCAGATGTCTCCCGGAACGGCGCATGGCGTTTCACCGGCTCTCCCCGGAACAGCCCCTGGAAAGTCAGCTGGTCTCCGGCAGTTTCGGCGTGGCAGAGCCGCTGGAAACTCTGCCGGTGATCTTGCCAGATGCCGGACAAGCGCCGCTCTGCCTGGTGCCGGGACTTGCTTTCGATCAAAACGGCGGCAGACTGGGCTACGGTGCCGGCTATTATGACCGCTTTCTGCGGGCATATCCCTTTTTGCGAAAAATCGGCTATGCGCTGTCCCCTTTTGTGACGGACTGCGTGCCAACAGAACCGACAGACCAGCGTCTGGACGGTATCGCTACGGAAATATCTCTGGAGGTATGGAATGGATAACAAAGACTTTAACCGTGACAAGCTGCTGAACGACATTCTGCGGGAAACGGCTGCACAGAAAGACGCTGCTGCACCACGCAGTCTGCCCCGACACCGCCGCCGAGAACATCCGAGCCGGCACAACGTCCCGCATCGGAACCGGCTGCGCCCCGGCAGAGCCAGCCGACTGCATCCCAGCCGGCAGCACAGGCATTTCAGCCGGCAAACGCTCAGCCGGAGCCGGACAGCAACACCCAGACCACCCTGTTTGACAGTGCGCAGTGGGAAATGCTCTCCGGCGGCGAAACCGCATCCCGGAGCGCCATCGAGGACGATCCCCTGTACGCCGACCTGGAGGGCGAAAGCGAACCCTTTCACCCGGAGCCGGTACATAATAATAACAATGCCAGTACATCGGCAAAGCGTCCCCGGAAAAAGCGGAAACAGCACCGGATCATCAGCGCCCTCATTATGATTATCGTCATCATCGGCGTGTCGATCCTGCTGTCCAGTGCGCTGATCGTCTACGGCAGAGACCTGCTGGGCATCAACAGTGACAGTTCCACCAAGATCGTCACCATCCCCCAGGGCGCAAGCATGAAGGAGATCGCCGAGACGCTCCAGCAGGCGGACATCATTTCCAAGCCGGATTTCTTTGTCTTTATTGCCGGCATGAGCGACAAGGACAAGGACATCAAGCCCGGCGACCACGAGCTGCGTCCGGATATGGCGTATGAGACCATTCTGAGCGAACTGGTCAGCAAGCCTCTGGACAGTTCCCTGTCCGTCTCCGTCACATTCCCGGAGGCATTCGTCTGGTGGATGCGGCAGACCTGCTGGAAGAGAACAACGTCTGCGACGCAGACGAGTTCCTGGACACTTCAACCATGACAGCAAATTCGGCTATGCCTATGAAGACCACCTGCCCAGCTTCCAGGACGAAAAATTCTATCAGATGGAGGCTATCTCTTCCCGGACACCTATACCTTCTACCAGGAAATGGACGTGGAACTGGTCTGCCAGAAGATTCTGGAGAACTTCAACGACAAGATCACCAAGGATATGTACGACCGCATGGATGCACTGAACGTCACCCTGGATCAGACCATCACCCTGGCATCCATGATACAGGCAGAGGCAGGCAACACCGAACAGATGGCGACTATCTCCTCGGTATTCTGGAACCGTCTGAACAACGCCACCGAATATCCCCTGCTCCAGTCCGACCCCACCACCAAGTATGTGGAAGAGGTCATCAAGCCCCACAGCGAATCCTACAACGAGGATCTGTACACCTCCTATGACACCTATCAGTGTACCGGTCTCCCGGCAGGTCCGATCTGCAATCCGGGCATTGAGGCGATCCAGGCGGCGCTGTATCCGGATAACACCAACTATTACTTCTTCTACTCCAACATCGACACCAAGGAGACCTATTTCGCCGAGACCATCCAGGAACACGAGGCAAATCAGAAGAAGGTACAGGATCAGCAGGCAGCGGCAGAGGAATCTGCTGCCGCCGAGGAAAACAGCGAGGAGGACAGCGATGGCACAGAGGAATAAACCGGAACTGCTGGCGCCTGCCGGCGATCTGGAACGGCTCCGGGCAGCGCTGGACTACGGCGCTGATGCCGTCTATCTGGGACGGGAAAGCTTTAGTATGCGTGCCGCCGCCAGCAATTTCCACAGCGCCGAGCAGCTGCACGAAGCAGTCACCCTGGCGCACCAGTACGGCAAAAAGGTATATCTCACCTGCAACACCCTGCCACGGAACGAGGAGATTCCCATGTTCCCCCAGTTTTTGCAGGAGGCACAGGATGCCGGCGCAGATGCGCTCATCCTGGCAGACCTGGGACTGCTGGCAATGGCACGAAAGCTTGCGCCGGATATGGAGATCCATATGTCCACACAGACGGGCATCGTCAACTACAGCACCTGCCGGGCGCTGTATGACATGGGCGTGAAACGTGCCGTGCTGGCACGGGAGCTGTCCCTGGAAGAGATTGCCGGCATTCGGGCGAAGATCCCGGCAGAAATGGAGCTGGAGGTCTTTGTCCACGGGGCAATGTGTATGTCCTTTTCCGGACGGTGTCTCCTGTCCGCCTATCTCACCGGACGGGACGCCAACCGGGGTGCGTGCGCACAGCCCTGCCGCTGGAACTATCAGCTGGTGGAATCCAAACGGCCGGGACAGTATTTCCCCATCGAGGAGACCGACGAAGGCACGTACATTTTCAACGCCAAGGACCTGTGCATGGTGGAGCATCTCCAGGAACTGCTGGACGCCGGCGTGGACAGTCTGAAGATCGAGGGACGGAACAAATCCGCCTATTACGTTGCCGTCGTGACCAACGCCTATCGTGCGGCGCTGGATGCCGCCATGCTGGAAAGCCGGCGCCGGAATGGGCGCTGGATGAGGTGGTGCAGGTCAGCCACCGGGAATACTGCACCGGATTTTTCTACGGCAGAGAAACGCCTGTCAGCGCTATGCAGACAGCAGTTATGTGCGCAATTGTGATGTCGTCGCCGTGGTGAACCGCTGGGAAAACGGCAGGTCTATCTCACCCAGCGCAACCGGTTTTTCG
>ENA-OQEX01000145-OQEX01000145.1-human-gut-metagenome-genome-assembly--contig:-NODE-145-length-41815-cov-8.451761_pt1 | contig 41815 bp, 51 predicted proteins | sample MGYA00242802_ERZ504649 | MGnify/ENA primary metagenome ERZ504649 (study PRJEB26092, sample SAMD00036194) | human gut metagenome | host: Homo sapiens | study: EMG produced TPA metagenomics assembly of...
CAAAACTGATCACACAGTTGTTTGGTGACAGAATGTATATCGCAAACGCAACAGGATGTTCTTCTATCTGGGGTAACCCGGCAGCTACATCACCATACACAGTAAATATCAACTCTAAGAAGGGACCAGCTTGGTCTAACTCACTCTTCGAGGATAATGCTGAGCATGGTTTAGGTATGGAAGTTGGACAGAGATATCTCCGTGACCAGGCTATCGAGCTTGTTAAAGAGATCGCTGCATCAGACAAGGCTACAGCTGAGTTCAAGGCAGCAGCAGATAAGTTCCTTGAGACAAAGGATGACACAAAGGCAAATGTTGAGCCAACAACAGCTCTTATCGCAGAGTTAGAGAAGGCAGCAGCAGCCGGATGTGAGAAATCTAAAGAAGTACTTGCTAAGAAGGATTACCTCGGAAAGAAATCTGTATGGATCTTCGGTGGTGACGGATGGGCATATGATATCGGTTTCGGTGGATTAGACCATGTACTTGCTTCTGGTGAGAACGTAAACGTAATGGTATTCGATACAGAGATGTACTCTAACACAGGTGGACAGGCTTCTAAGGCTTCTAACATCGGTGAGGTATGTCAGTTCGCAGCAGCTGGTAAAGAGACAAGCAAGAAGTCACTTTCAGAGATCGCTATGAGCTACGGATATGTATACGTTGCACAGATCGCTCTTGGAGCAAACCCAGCACAGGCTGTTAAGGCTATCACAGAGGCTGAGGCTTATCCGGGACCATCACTTATCATCGGATACGCACCTTGCGAGCTTCACGGTATCGCTAAGGGTGGTATGAACCACTGCCAGGATGAGATGAAGAAGGCTGTTAAGGCTGGATACTGGAACCTCTTCTCATTCAACCCTGCACTCAAGGCTGAAGGAAAGAATCCATTCACACTTACATCAAAGGCCGGCGACGGATCTTACCAGGAGTTCCTTAACAACGAGGCACGTTATACTCGTCTTATCAAGCCATTCCCAGAGAGAGCAGAGAACTCTTTGCTAAGTCTGAGGAGACAGCTAAGGCACGTTATACACACCTTGAGAAACTCGTTAAATTATACGGAGAGGACTAATTCATTAGTCACGGTATATATTTTATCCCACAGGGCATTTGCCTGTGGGATTTTTGCTTTTTCTCCTGTTATTACACTATATTTCGTGGTTTTTTTGTTTACAAATACAATATGTAATGGTACAATATATATGTTAATGGTATTTAATTGAACCATCGGAGGAATACGAATGTCAGGCATATTTGATAGACGTGCAAAAAGATTTATATCTACAGAACAAGCGGAACGGGCAGTGCCTTCAAGAACAGTAATGGCATCCAGTGTAGCAAGAGACGATGTTAACCGTAGTGAAAGAGTGCAGGAAAAAGAGGATAAAATACAAATGGATAAAGATGATTTTTGTTAACACAAATTGATGAGTTTCGTGAAAAGGCAAAACGTCTTCAGGAGATGCTCAATACAAAAGAATCTAAAGCTGAGGAGCTTTCAACCATAGTTGAGGAGAGGGAAGCCAAGGCAGAGGAGCTGCAGCAGATACTTGACGAGAGACAGGAAAAAGCTGACGGTATTACTGCGCAGGTTGCAAAGCAGATAGATGTACTTATAGAGAGTGTTCATGAAAAGATGGCTGAGATAGAGCAATCTATGAATGCAGGCATGGACAGCTTAGGGCGTCAGGTAAGTTCGGATATGGATAATCTGGGGCGTTCAGTAAATGCCAATATGGACAATCTTGGCAGCTCTATGTCCGGTCAGATTGGTAATCTCGGACAATCACTTGGCAGTGAGATATCCGGTATCAGCCAGAATATAGGTCAGAGTCTTGATTTTGGTGACACATTAGAACAGACAAGACGTATCACTGAGGAGGGTACAGCGGCAGTTACATCAGCGGTCAATGAGGCGAATGCCCACATGCTGCAGTCGCTCACTGAGCTTAATGATCAGCTTGTTTCGATTAAGGCCGAGCTTTCTGATAAGGTACATACAGAGAATGTTAAGTGCTTTAGAAATCTACAGGATCTTTTTAAGGTAATGGGAGACAAGGTAGATACTGTTTCTGAGCTAGAGAAGCAGGTGGGCACAACAAAGACCTTTGCAGTTATTTCTACGATACTTGCAATAATCAATACATTTGGTTTTGTTGCAATCGCATTGTATATATTCGGTTTTTTTGGTTCGATTTTTTAATAAATATTATTGTAATAGGGTGGTGCAATTCTTAGTTTAGGAGTTGCACCATATTTTGACATTTTATAAGGCAGACAGAGAGGAACATTATATGGCAAAAAAGATAGTAAGAGTTGTTGGTCATAAAAATCCTGACACTGATTCTATTTGTGCGGCAATAGCGTATGCCAATCTTAAATCACAGATAGATGATACAGTGGAATATATACCGATGAGAGCAGGCAGCATTAGTGCAGAGACAGCGTTTGTGCTGGATTATTTCAAGGCTGATACACCTGCGCTTTTGAAAGATGTGGGAACACAGATAAAGGATATACATATCAGAAGGACTGAGGGGGTCAGCAGTAATCTATCCATGAAAAAAGCATGGGAGATGATGAAGATACTCAACGTAGTTACTCTCCCGGTTGTCAATAAGAGGGACAAGCTTGAAGGCCTTATTGTGACAAGTGATATTGCAAAGTCGTATATGGATGTGTATGACAATTCTATCCTGGCAAAGGCTAGGACCCAGTACAGGAATATTATAGAGACACTTGACGGAAAGATAGTCGCAGGCAATGAGCATGGCTATTTTGTGAAAGGAAAGGTTATAGTCGGAGCAGGTACGCCTGAAACCTTAAAGGGCAATGTGTGCGAGGATGATCTTGTCATCATATCAGACCGTGAGGAGTCACAGCTTATATGTATTGAGGCAAACTGCAGCTGTATCATCGTGACAAGTGGCTTCGATATATCAAAGGATGTCATAAATGCTGCAAACGCAAAAGATGTGGTTGTGATCAGCACACCATATGACACATTTACGGCATCACGTCTTATAAATCAGAGCATGCCTATAAAGTCATTTATGACCAGAGAGAATCTTATTCATTTTGATTTGGATGATTATGTGGATGATGTGCGTGATACTGTTTCAAAAATCCGACACAGGGATTTCCCGATACTCGACGAAAACCAAAATTATGTGGGTATGTTTTCGCGCAGAAATTTAATGAATGCAAGGAAAAACAGGTGATACTTGTGGATCATAATGAGACTTCACAGGCAGTTGCCAATATTGATGAGGCTGAGATTCTTGAGATAATTGATCATCATCGAATTGGCTCTCTTGAGACGATAGGACCTGTATATTTCAGAAATCAGCCGCTTGGATGTACCGGAACCATAATCTATCAGATGTATATGGAAAAGGGAGTGAAGGTTACTCCTCAGATGGCTGGGCTTATGTGCGCTGCAATACTCTCTGACACACTGGTTTTCCGTTCACCTACATGTACCCAGGTTGATAAATCTACAGCTCTAATTCTTGCAGAGATTGCGCAGATAGATGTAGAAGAGTTTGCCCAGAAAATGTTCGAGGCAGGCAGTAACTTTGCTAACAAGACAGAAGAGGAAATATTAAATCAGGATTTTAAAATCTTTCATTCAGGGGATTATACATTTGGAGTATCGCAGATTTCTGCTCTTTCGAGAACAGAGCTCGATAAGGTACAGGCGAGAGTGGTGCCTTTGCTTGACAAGATGCAGGTGGAAAAACAGCTTGATATGCTCTTTGTTATGCTCACGGATATACTTAATGAGTCTACATATCTCATCTACAGTGGTGCAGAGGCAGCGTCAATAGCAGCTTCAGCATACAATCTGCCACAGAGCAAGGATGGAATTATGCTTAAGGGAGTAGTGTCGCGTAAGAAGCAGCTCATACCTGAGCTTATAAATGTGATTAATGAGAGATAATGCAACACTAAAAATAATTAAAAGCTTCCTGCGATATATCGTGAAGCTTTTATGTATTTGTAGGGGTAGAATGGAATTGCTTGCGGTATGCACGGATAAATGAGGAATAGCTTCCGAATCCACAGGCATCGCAGGCGGCAGACACACTGCTTCCGTCGCGAATCATATCGCGGGCGAGCAGCAGCCGCTTTGTTGTGATATATGAACCTATGGTGCAGCCGGTTTCTTCCTTGAAGGTGTGCATCAGGTGATACCTGCTCATATAGAATTTATCTGCCAGTTCATCAATACTTATACGGTTTGTTAAATTCTTATTTAAGAAATCCAAAATCTCTACAATTTTTTTGTTTGAGGAAAATGTGTTAATATATTCGATACCGCCATGCAGGGTGATACGATTGAGCTGTATCAGAAACTCTAAAAACAGGAGCTTCTGGTACAGCTCATTTGCGTATTCATTGGTTTCTCTAAGTGTAGAGTCTAGTCCCTTGATTGTATCAGCCAGACGACTGCCCTTGGCCGCAGCGAGTCTTAGTACATGTGACTGGTTAGCATAGGCCTGCTTGAAACAGCATGCCAGATCATAGCCTTTGCTCACATAATCGTCAATAAGCTGCTGTGATACATATATAATGATTCTTTCATAAATTGAATCGTCATTTAATATTGGCTTATGAACCTCGCCGGCATTGACAAGCACGATATCATGTTCTTTGAGTTCATAGCTGCGGCCCTCAATGCAGTAGGATACATTGCCGTGCAGATGAATCAGAATTTTGTGGAAATCATGGTAATGGAAATCTATATTTAGCTTGTGTTCATCTCTTAGATGAAATATTTTAAAAGGCTCCGTCAGGTAGCCTGCTTTTGTATAATTTGAATCCATGATATGCTCCTTTGATAATAAAATGTTACTATAAGCATAATCTATAACAGCACAAAACGCAACATAAAACGCACAAAATGCTATAGAAAAACAAGAAAGTGCGCTGTATAATATAGTTATCAATATAAAACCAATAACGAGGTGATCACTATGAAATTTACAAAAATGCACGGCTGTGGAAATGATTATGTATATGTAAACCTTTTTGAGGAGAAGTTGGATGACCCGGCAAGGGTGTCAATATATGTCAGTGACAGGCATTTTGGAATAGGCTCAGACGGACTAATCACAATAGGTCCGTCAGACAAGGCAGATTTTAGAATGAGGATATATAATGCAGACGGTTCGGAAGCCGAGATGTGCGGAAACGGCATACGCTGCGTGGCGAAATACGTGTATGACCACAAACTTACTGACAAGACTGAAATATCGGTTGAGACAGGAGCAGGTATCAAGTACCTTACACTATATGTTGAGGAAAATAAGGTATCACAGGTGCGCGTGGATATGGGTGAGCCTATTCTGACGCCTGGGGACATTCCGGTTGTGAAAGCAGACGGAAGTGCTTATAGTGATGACTACAGGGTAATAGATGAACCGATTTCAGCAGGCGATAGAGAGTGGCACATGACCTGTGTTTCAATGGGAAATCCTCATGCGGTAGTGTTTGTCGATGATGTGGCAGGTTTTGAACTTGAGAAATACGGTCCGCTTTTTGAGAATCATAAGATGTTTCCAAAGCGCACCAACACGGAGTTTGTAGAGATACTTTCAAGGAATGAGGCGAAAATGAGAGTATGGGAGAGGGGCAGCGCTGAGACCTGGGCCTGCGGTACAGGAACTTGTGCGACCGTCATGGCATGTATACTCAACAAAAAGACTGACAACAAGGTGCTTGTGCATCTAAGAGGCGGAGATCTGACTATCGAGTATATACCAAAGACCAATCATGTGTTTATGACGGGACCTGCTACTGAGGTTTTCTCAGGAGAAATTGATATTATATAAAGCACAAGTATTGTGCGGTTTGGTGAATGTCTGTGGTTGAATAGTTACAAATCTTTAAGAAACAAAATTAACAGAAAATATATATCAAAAATATAATAAATTATGGGAGAAAATAAAATGAAGCTTGAAAAATTACTTGAAAGAATGGATTATAAAGTATTAGCAGGAAGCACAGATATAGAGATTTCCACACTCGTGTATGACTCGCGCAAGGTGGAGAAGGCATCGGTATTTGTGTGCATATCGGGAGCTGTGTCAGATGCACATGATTTCATCCCTGATGTGGTAAAGAAAGGTGCAGCGGCAGTGGTTGTCGAAAAAGATGTGACTCCTATCGAAGGGGTGACATATATTAAGGTAGATGATACAAGGCTTGCACTTGCGTGTATGTCAGCAGCTTATTTTGATTATCCGGCCGAGAAAATAAAGACTATCGGTATTACAGGTACAAAGGGTAAGACCACCACCACATATATGGTAAAGTCAATTCTTGAGTCAGCCGGCATAAAGACAGGACTTATCGGTACAATAGAGTCTATATGTGGTGACAAGAGAATTCCGTCAGCAAATACCACACCTGAGTCATACAGAGTTCAGGAGCTGTTTAAGGAGATGGTGGATGAAGGCCTTGATGCAGTTGTTATGGAAGTGTCATCACAGGCTCTCATGCTTCACAGAGTATCGGGCTTTACCTTTGATATTGGTGTATTTACAGATCTTGAGCCTGACCACATCGGAGAGCATGAGCACAAGGATTTTGCAGACTACATGCATTGCAAGAGCCTTTTATTCAGACAGTGCAGGCTTGGTATCTTTAACGGAGATGATGAGCACTTAGAGGGTATTATGAAGGGACACACATGCCAGGTGGAGACTTACGGCTACAAGTCCACAAATAACCTGGTAGCAGAAAATGTTGAGCTTAAAAAGGAACATGGAGCACTCGGCATTAAATACCATGTATCAGGGCTTCTGGATTTTGATGTGGAGGTCAATGTGCCGGGCAAATTCTCAGTATACAATTCACTAACAGCCATTGCTATCTGCCATCATTTCAATGTGGATAAAAAGGCAATCGGGGAGGCTCTTCATCATGTGAGTGTAAAGGGCAGAATAGAGATTGTTCCTGTTACAAAGAGATATACCCTTATGATTGATTATGCACACAATGCGATGGCGCTTGAAAGCTTCTCACCACTCTTAAGGAGTATGAGCCGGGCAGACTTGTATGCCTGTTTGGCTGTGGCGGAAACAGGCAAGTCACGCGTTATGAGATGGGAGAGGTGTCATCGAGACTTGCAGACCTTACTGTTGTCACATCCGATAATCCAAGAGATGAGGAGCCTATGGACATAATTAATGATATTTTACAGGGTGTACACAAGGCAGATGGAGAGTATGTGACAATTCCTGACCGTAAGGAGGCTATCAGATACTGCATGGAGAATGCCAAGATGGTGATATCATAGTGCTTGCAGGAAAGGGCCATGAGGATTATCAGGAGATAAAGGGTGTAAAGCATCACATGGATGAGAGAGAATTAATTGCTGATATAATAAAAGAAGACCCTGGCATCAGACTTTAATATTTTAGTATAGGTTAAATAGTTTAGTATAAAATAGTTCAGTAAAATAGTGTATTTGGGAGGTATATATGTCTCTGTTTAAGGGCGCCGGAGTAGCGCTAATTACTCCTTTCAATGAGGATAACAGTGTAAACTATGAAATGCTTAGGACACTGGTGAAAAGGCAGATAGACGGTGGCACTGATGCAATTATCGTGTGTGGCACGACTGGTGAGCCTGCCACAATGACAGAGGAAGAAAAGCTTTCGGTAATAAAATGTGTGGTAGACGAGACAGCCGGGCAGATTCCTGTAATAGCGGGAACCGGTGCCAACTGTACACAAAATGTGATAGATTTCTCACAGAAGGCTGAAAAGCTTGGTGTAGACGGTCTGCTTGTTGTCACGCCTTACTACAATAAAGCCACACAGAATGGTCTTTATGCGCACTATGCAGCGATAGCAGGGGCGGTTGGGCTTCCGATCATTATGTATAACGTGCCATCGCGCACAGGCTGCAATATACTTCCACAGACTGCGGCAAGGCTTGGCAGGGATTTTGAAAATATAGTAGGAATCAAGGAAGCAAGTGGCAATATATCGCAGGTTGCAAAGCTAAGGAAGCTGGCAGGAGATGACCTCGATATTTATTCGGGAAACGATGACCAGGTCATCCCAATACTCTCACTCGGTGGAATCGGTGTGATATCAGTGCTGTCTAATGTAATGCCGGCTGCAGTGCACGATATGGTAATGGAATACCTGAATGGAAATATTAAATCAGCACTTGATATTCAGCTTAAATACCTGGATTTAATAGAGGCACTGTTTTGTGAGGTGAATCCGATTCCTGTAAAGGCGGCTATGAAGCTTTTGGGATATGATGTGGGAGGACTTCGTCTGCCGCTCACGGAGCTTGAGGATGCAAACCGTGCAAGGCTTAAAGAAAGCGTGGAAAACCTAAAGAAAAATTAGTGGATATAAAAGGCTATTAAAGAAAAATTAAAGGATAAATTAACATATGGGAAAACAAAACTGGAAGCCGGGCAATATGCTAAACCCGGTGCCGGCTGTGATGGTGAGTGTCACTGACAAGGCCGGAAATAACAATATAATAACAGTGGCATGGGCGGGGACGGTGTGCACTAATCCGCCTATGCTTTCGATATCTGTAAGGCCGGAGCGCTTTTCTTATAACATGATTAAAGAAACCGGAGAGTTTGTGGTAAATCTGACCACCGGGGAGCTGCTTAGAGCCTGCGACTACTGCGGAGTGAAAAGCGGCAGGGATGTGGACAAATTTAAAGAACTGCATCTGACACCGCTTGCGATGCAGCATGTGTCAGCAGTCGGAATATCACAAAGCCCGGTAAATATTGAGTGCAGGGTAAGAAAAATCGAGGAGCTCGGCAGCCATACAATGTTTATAGCAGACGTCGTCGGCGTGACAGTGGATGATAAATACATGGACGGGACCGGAAAATTTCATATAAATGATACCGGCCTCGTGATGTACTCGCACGGAGAGTATTTTGGCTTTGGAGAAAAGCTCGGAAGTTTCGGCTACTCTGTAAGAAAAACTAAAAAATAATCTATCGAAGCAGCATATCCATGAGGTATGCGTACACATCCTCGTTCTGATTCTTCCAGTTGCTGCAGATGGCCTCGGCCTGCTCCTTTGTGCCGACTGAGAGAGTCAGGTCGATGATGGTGGTGCTCTCTGAGCGCACCTGACAACGTACTGCATATTTGCGGTCAGTTGTCCTGTAATAGTCGGCAAGAATGGAGTTTTCCTGCCTGAACTCGAGCTTGTTGTCAGTAAAGAAGCTCTTTACATCGGACTCAATACCGTCGGTAATCTTGTCTTTGAAGAAACCGAGAGTCTCTTTTCCGGCAGCAGTCAGAGTGTACTGTGTATTGGAATGAGTAGACTCGAAATTAATTAAATCAGCATTTACTAAATCACCGATGACCTCCTGTACACGGAAGTAGTCGGTGTATTCTTTTTCCAAAAAGAAATTGGAAATCTGTGTGTTTGACAGCGGAAAGCCCGCTTTGTCGAGCATGTATAAAATTGTAAGCTTATATATGGTAAATGGCTCAGCATGATTTTCTCCTTTAAAACAAGTTTAATCGTCCCTGATATGTGTCTCGAACTTCAAATCTTTTATTGATTGTGTTCAGAACCCGTTTTTTATCTGTGCTCCAAAGAGGTGCAACAAGTAAAGAACGTGGTCCGTCACCGGTCATGCGGTGGATAACCATATCCTTTGGAAGTCTTTCTATACAGTCTACCACAAAATCGCAGTAATCATCCAGCGTAAAAAGCTCAAATGGCTGTTTAATATATATATCAGCCAGTGGTGTGCCCTTTAGCACATGCAGCAGCTGAAGCTTAACTCCGAAAATACCGCTTTTAGCAACAAAATCAACGGATTCAAGCATCATGCCCCGTGTCTCATGAGGAAGCCCGAGTATGAGATGTGCAATAACCTTTATGCCACGGCGTCTAAGTTCATCCGTTACAATGATGAAATCCTCAACACATGTATGTGTATTCATGGCATCAAGAGTAGACCGGTGAATGGTTTGAAGGCCCAGCTCAACCCAGACGGGCTTTATTTTGTTTAATTCTGAGAGCAGATCATAAATTTCAGCAGAAAAACAATCTGTTCTTGTGCCGATGGACAGCACAGCGACAGATGGATCTTCTATAGCCTCATAAAATATGCGCCGCAGATAATCTACCGGCGCATATGTGTTGGTAAAAGCCTGAAAATATGCGATAAAGTGCTCACAGCTGCTCTTTGAAGCAACCTTTTCCTTAGCGGCAGACAGCTGCTCCTTTATGGAAAGGCTGCGGTCCGCCGCAAAATCACCGGAGCCACCGGCGCTGCAGTACAGGCATCCAAGCGATGAGAGTGTGCCATCACGGTTTGGACAGGTCATGCCTCCATCTAAAGAGAGCTTGTAGAGCTTTTCACCGAATGTATCGCGGCAGTATCTGTTGAGTGAATAGTATCTCATATTAAATATGTGACTTTACAGCTTCGCTGACAACAGCGGCAACACGAGGTCAAATGCCTCAGGCATAATAAAATCATCATTTAATTCTTCGTCAGAAACAAGACCGGCCAGTGCTTCTGCGGCAGCAAGCTTCATTTCCTCAGTAATCTGCGTAGCACGTCCTTCTAAGGCACCCTTGAAGATTCCGGGGAATGCAACCACGTTGTTTATCTGGTTAGGAAAATCACTTCTTCCTGTTCCGACCACTCTGGCACCTGCAGCCTTTGCCACATCAGGCATAATCTCAGGAACAGGATTTGCCATGGCAAAAGAATAGCGTCCTTGTTCATGGAAGAAACCATCTCTGCTGTGACGATATTTGGAGCAGAAACACCAACGAATATGTCAGCACCCTTTAAAGCATCTGCAAGAGTACCCTGTGCATTCTCAAGGTTTGTAACCTCTGTCATTTTCTGCTGCATCCAGTTGAGATTTGGATAGTCCTTTCCTATGATGCCTAGACGGTCACACATGGTCACATGTGTAAAGCCGTATGTCAGAAGAAGCTTAGTGATGGCAACACCTGCTGAGCCAGCACCGTTTACAACAACCTTGCAGTCCTCTTTCTTTTTGCCGGTCAGGCGCAGAGAGTTGATGATACCGGCGAGTACGACGATTGCAGTTCCGTGCTGGTCATCGTGGAATACAGGAATATCGAGCATCTCTTTAAGTCTCTCCTCAATCTCAAAGCAGCGCGGAGCAGAAATATCCTCTAAGTTTATTCCGCCAAAGCCCGGTGCGATATTTTTGACTGCAGCAATAATCTCCTCAGTGTCCTGAGTGTCGAGACAGATAGGAACAGCGTTTACGTTTCCAAACTCCTTGAAAAGTACGCATTTACCCTCCATGACAGGCATGGCAGCGTAAGGACCGATGTTTCCAAGACCAAGCACAGCACTTCCGTCTGACACTACGGCAACGGTATTTGCCTTCCAGGTGTATTTGTATGCAGCCTCCTTATCTTCGGCTATGACCTTACATGGCTCAGCAACACCGGGGGTGTATGCAATTGCAAGGTCCTCTCTCGAATTAACCTTTGATTTAGCGATGGTTTCGAGTTTTCCGTTCCACTCTTCGTGGCATTTCAGTGCTTTTTCTTTATTATCCATGGTAATTCTCCCTCTAAAAATTCTTTTGAATAATCATAACATTGCAGGTGATTTAAATCAAGTAACTATGCAGATAACCGATTATATAAAAAATATGATAAAAAATAAGAAATCGCTTTATATTTTTAAAGAAATGATGTATAATCAATAATTAATAATTCAAAAGTCAATTCAGGCGTTATTTCCCAATAGCTACACAGATATATTTGTTAAATAATATTGTTTAGACGAATTGAATAAATACTGTTATCAAATTTAAGGAGAAGACGAAATGGAACAGATGAGAGAAAAATATGAAAGTTTGTCGGCATTTGTGCTTAAGGATCTGGCGAAGGCAAGAGGAATTAAGGGCGTTTCATCACTGAAAAAGGGACAGATTATTGAAAGAATGCTCGAGGAGGATGCAAAAGAGGCTGAGGAGGCTGAGAAAAACGGTACAGCCGAGGAGCGCGCCAACTCTTTTAAAGATGATTATGCAGCACTCGACAGTGGAGAAGAGGCAGAAGCATACTTGAGGTAATGCCGGAGGCTTTGGATTTATCCGCTGTGATAATTATATGCCGGGAGATCATGATATCTATGTGGCACCTGCGCAGATACGCCGCTTCAATTTAAAGACAGGTGATATCGTAAAGGGTAATATGAAGGTGAAGTCTGAGCGTGAGAAATTCCAGGCTCTTTTATACCTGACCACTGTCAACGGATATACACCGGATGTAGCACAGAAGCGTACAAGCTTTGAGGATCTTGTGCCTATATTCCCGAATGAGAGACTGCGTCTCGAAAGACCCGGAGCAAGTGTTGCGATGAGAGTTGTAGATCTCATCTCTCCAATAGGAAAGGGACAGCGAGGCATGATCGTTTCACAGCCTAAGGCCGGAAAGACCACATTACTTAAAGAGATTGCAAAGTCTGTCACTGTAAACAATCCTGAGATGCATCTTATTATTCTTCTTATTGATGAGAGACCGGAGGAGGTTACAGATATCAAGGAGGCTATAGAGGGGGACAATGTCGAGGTAATCTACTCTACATTTGATGAACTTCCTGAGCATCACAAGAGAGTGTCAGAGATGGTAATAGAGAGAGCAAAGCGCCTTGTAGAGCATGGTAATGATGTCATGATACTCCTTGACAGCATAACAAGGCTTGCAAGAGCTTACAATGTGACAGTTCCACCATCAGGCCGTACACTTTCAGGAGGACTTGATCCTGTAGCACTTCATATGCCAAAGAGATTTTTCGGAGCAGCACGTAATATGAGAAACGGCGGCAGCCTGACAATACTTGCAACAGCTCTTGTTGATACCGGAAGCAAGATGGATGATGTAGTATTTGAGGAGTTCAAGGGAACAGGAAACATGGAGCTTGTGCTCGACAGAAAGCTTTCCGAGAAGAGAATCTTCCCTGCTATAGATATAGTAAAATCAGGAACAAGGCGTGAGGATCTGCTCCTTGATGAGGATGAACAGGCAGCAGTCGATAATATGCGTAAAGCCTTCAACGGCATGCGCTCTGATGAGGCTGTTGAGAACGTACTCAACATGTTTGCACACACAAAGAGCAACAAGGAATTTGTTAATCTTGTAAAGAAAAACAGAATTTTATAAAAATGTCTTGCAATTGACAGATTCATGTGCTACAATAATTAAGCTGTTTATCGGGATGTAAACGGACGCAACGTGTCGCTCTTGCAGCAAGTATCATATGCGGATCGGGCATACGGGTATAAAGAGTGAAGCTAAAGAAATACGATAAGAATATAAAAGAGGTGAAAATCATGAGAGAAGGAATCCATCCAGATTATTATCAGGCAACTGTTACATGTAACTGTGGTAACACATTCGTTACAGGATCTACAAAGCCGGAGATCCACGTAGAGATTTGCTCAAAGTGCCATCCATTCTACACAGGTCAGCAGAAAGCTAACCAGGCTCGTGGACGTATTGAGCAGTTCAATAAGAAATATGGTATGAAATAGAATCATATAGTTACTTGAAAGGTTGAGGTTGCAATATACCTCAACCTTTTTTGGAATATAGAGAGGTTTTATGAAGTATTCAGGTATTGGCGGTCAGGCTGTCATGGAGGGCGTAATGATGCAGAACAAGGACACATACGCAGTAGCCGTGAGGAAGCCTGACCATGAAATAGATGTCAAGGTGTCAAAGCGTAAGAATTCAAAGACGCTTGATGCAGTTAGAAAGATTCCTATTTTAAGAGGTGTGGTGAGCTTTGTCGATTCGCTTTATCTGGGCATGAGCACACTGATGTATTCAGCGTCATTTTTCGAGGACGAGGATGATGAAGGTACCTTGGCTTCAAAGAAAAAGGAAGAAGAACTCACAGCGGAAGAAAAGAAAAAAGGGCTGCCAAAGAAAAGAAACAGGAAAATGCCATGCTTGGAGGTACAGTGGTACTGTCAATTGTCATAGCACTCGCACTTTTTTTTGCATTGCCGTATTTCCTTTCAGGGTTTTTTAAAAAGGTGATAAGCTCACAGATGCTCATAGCGTTCATAGAGGGCGTTATAAGACTGGCAATATTTCTGGTATATAGCAATTATATCGCTGACCCCTGATATTAAGCGCACATTTATGTATCACGGCTCTGAGCATAAATGCATCAACTGCATAGAGCACGGACTGCCTCTTACAGTGGAAAACGTGAGAAAAAGCTCAAAGCATCACAAACGCTGCGGTACAAGCTTTCTGCTTATAGTAATGCTCATAAGCATATTGTTTTTCATGTTTATCCGTGTGGATTCAAAGCCACTGCAGTTATTGTTACGACTTGTGCTTATTCCTGTAATCGCAGGGGTATCTTATGAGTTTATCAGGCTTGCGGGCAGATATGACAATCCGGTTGTCAACATGCTTAGTATCCCGGGGCTTTTAATGCAGCGAATGACCACAAAGGAGCCGGATGATGAAATGATAGAGGTTGGCATCGCATCGGTTGAGGCTGTGTTTGACTGGAAGAAATGGCAGGAGGAAAACAATGTGTGTGCACATTGACCGCCGGATAGAAGGTATATATGACATATAGAGAAGCAATTTTACTTGGGGAAAGCATATTACAAAAAGCAAAGATAGTTGATGCAAAAAACGATGCATGGCTGCTTTTAGCCATGGCATGCAGGATAAATCACACATATTACTATGTGCATATGGATGAGGAAATGTCGCAGGAGCAGATAAGTGAATATCAAGCATTGCTGAGTAAGCGCGCTGAGCGTATTCCGCTCCAGTACATAGTCGGAGAGCAGGAGTTTATGGGACTCAAATTCCGTGTGAACAGCAATGTGCTCATACCGCGTCAGGATACAGAGACTCTTGTAGAGGAGGCACTCAAGGTGATAGAGCCGGGTATGAGAGTGCTTGATATGTGTACAGGAAGCGGCTGCATAATTATAAGCATCTTAAAGAACACGACTAATGTGGACGGTGCAGCCTGTGATATCTCAAAGCAGGCGCTCAATGTGGCAAAGGAAAACGCAAGGCTTAACGGCGTGTTTGTTGATTTTGAGAGAAGCGACCTGTTTGAGCATGTCGATGAGATGTATGATGTGATAGTATCCAATCCACCATATATAAGAAGCGACGAGATACCGCATCTGATGCCGGAGGTGTCGGTATTTGAGCCGCATGAGGCTCTTGACGGCTCTGAGGATGGACTTTTATTTTACAGGCGCATCATAAAGGATTGCAGGGCAAATCTAAAGCCACAGGGCAGGCTGCTTTTTGAGATAGGCTGTGACCAGGGCAGACAGGTGTCAGAGATGATGCAGTTTGCCGGATTTAGCGATGTACATGTGATAAAGGACCTGGCGGGAAATGACAGGGTAGTATCGGGAGTGTTTGACAGCAAGGAGGAAAAACATGTTTGATAAGTTAGAAGATCTTATACACCATTATGAGGAGCTGATGAATCTGCTCAGCGAGCCGGATGTGGCAAATGATGCAAACAGATTTAAAAAGCTTATGAAGGAGCAGAGTGACCTTGCTCCTATAGTTGAAACATATAAAAAATATAAAGAGTGTAAGCAGAATATCGAGGATTCACTGGCTATTTTGGATGAGGAATCAGATGAAGAGATGAGAGAGCTCGCAAAGGAAGAGCTTAAGGATTCAAAGGAGCAGGTGGAGGAGCTTGAGAAGGAGCTTAAAATACTTCTTCTGCCAAAGGACCCTAACGATGACAAGAACGTAATCGTCGAAATCCGTGCCGGTGCAGGCGGAGAGGAAGCAGCACTTTTTGCAGCGGAAATCTACCGTATGTATGTGCACTACGCAGAGAACAGAGGCTGGAAGGTGGAGACACTTGATGCCGATGAGACAGGAATCGGCGGTATGAAGTCTGTCGAGTTCATGGTAAAGGGCTCAGGTGCATACTCTATCCTAAAGTATGAGTCGGGAGTACACCGTGTGCAGCGAGTGCCTGAGACAGAGTCGCAGGGACGCATCCAGACCTCTACATGCTCAGTTGCTGTAATGCCTGAGGCGGAGGACGTGGATGTCAAGATTGATGACAAGGATATCCGAATTGACGTAATGCGTGCTTCCGGAAACGGTGGACAGTGTGTCAACACAACAGATTCAGCAGTCCGACTGACACATTATCCAACAGGTATTGTCATCTACAGCCAGACTGAGAAGTCACAGATACAGAACAAGGAAAAGGCTTTTGCACTTCTTCGTACAAAGCTCTATGACATGGAGCTTCAGAAGAAGCAGGATGCAGAGGCAGAGGAGAGACGAAGCCAGATCGGTACAGGAGACCGTGCTGAGAAGATTCGTACCTACAACTTCCCGCAGGGACGTGTGACAGATCACAGAATCAATCTGACACTCTATAAGCTTGACAAGATTCTTAACGGAGATATCCAGGAAATAATTGATGCCTGTATCGCAGCCGACCAGGCGAAGAAGTTAAGCCGCATGGAGACTGAAGCCTAAAAGCCTTGATTTTACTGTGGTTTTAAAGAAATATCTATATATATGAATTTAATAAAAGAGCAATTGAAACGGTCTTTGACACATGTCATCGACCGTTTTTCTTTTGGGCATATAGTATAGATGCACTGTACACCCTTATTTTTGGGTTTGGATGTATGTATAGACCTATGGTTAACTTTAGTTAATTTTATTGTATGCATTCATATACAAATTTAAAAGTCCTGTAGTTAGTTGAGTTAGAGCTGACTTGCGTGCAAGATGCTTTGAGTTTGCCAATGAACAGTGGACTTATTCAAAGTCTCAAGCGGTGCATATTAAATCATGTTTGAGCAAAAATTATGGTTTGATAGCTCCGATGATTGCAAGAGAATTAATCCATAATTCAAATCAGTGGAGAAAGCGTCTAGAATTTTATAGGGAAAGAGTAGAGCAGGAAATTGAAAAGCGGAATATTACATGCTCAATTAAAGATAGAGTGGGGGAATATGTGGCACTTTTTACTTTGGCTGGTGAGGTAATCAATGTAACATTAAATGTTTCATTGGATATTGATAAAGTTTATGAATTTTTCTTTACAAATATTGTAGTGGCAAATGATGAGGAGGCTAATATGGGAAAGAATGAGGCTGTGAAATATGTGATTGTCTTGGTATTTTAGTGTAGTTTTCAGGTCAAGAAATTATTCTCAAACGTTCATGGGGTATCATGTTTTTTAATATGTTTTACGAATAAAAGAAGTTGAAAGAGGATATAATTATGGTATAATTAGACCATAAACAAGGAGGTGTATATTATGCCACAAATAATTCCAATTAAAGACTTGAAGAATACATCGGAGATATCTGATATGTGCCATAAGACAGAGGAGCCAATTTATGTTACAAAAAATGGCTATGGCGATATGGTAATTATGAGCATGGAGATTTATGAGTCAACCATGAGACAAATCGCCATGTACAGAGATATAGAGATATCTGAAAAGCAGATAGAGGCAGGACAGGTAAAGGATGCCAGAACAGCACTTAGAGAAACGAGGGCAAAGTATGGCTTATAAATTAAATGTTACAGAGCATGCCGATGAATTGCTTGATAATCTTGTGTATCATTTGATTTATCGCTTAAAGAATAAACAGGCAGCGGAGCATCTGTTGGATTGTATTGATGTTATCTATGACAGGTTGGAGGTCAATCCTTTTCAGTTTTCTGAGTGTAGAGAAGTATATCTGGCAAAGAAAGGGTATCGGGAGGCAGTTGTGCCACAGATGAATTATATTATTATTTTTGATGTGAGAGCAGATGTTGTAAATGTAGTTGGTATTTTCCACCAATTAGAGAATTACCAAAATAAATTGTAATGTGCTTGGGGTAGAGCAGAGTCAGTCGAAAGACTGGCTCTATTTTTTGCCCTTTTTTCGTAGACAGGCAAATAACTTTATAGTCCATGCAATTTTTTAAGAATAATTTCAAGACAATCTTTACAGAAATTAAGGTTAGAGCTAACATCACACACAACCCTGAATTGTCGGGACTTTTTCTGAAAGGAGGACTTGAAAAATGTTGTTAAACACTATTGCCGAAAAGCACCCTAATTCTTTTGTGCTGTTGCTCCCTAAAGCTAGAGATGGGCAAAATCGTGTGAGGGACTGGCAGGTCTTAAACACATCAAGGCATTATGATGAAATCCTAAAAGTAGCAAAATATTATCGTGCCGAAGGATGAATGATGCAGTCATATGCAGCACTTGTGATGAGCTTGTTGTTCCACCAAATGAAAGTGCAAAGTTTATGAGAGTATACTACTCGATGATTACGATTGCCAAGGTGGTTCTTCATATTCCATTGGGAGGTGTTGAGTAGTGGCACTAATTGACAGAGTAAGGGATGTCTATTTTGACAGGACGAGGGTAAATCCAGAGGAATTCCCTGTAAAATAGCCAATCTTGGGGTATCCCATAAATTTTTCTGTTGAAAATTTCAAAAACAACTTGCAATTCACATCAAACAGAGTGATAGATAACACACGAAAAAAATTAAACTCACGAAATGGAGGACTTATTATGGTTAAGGTTTTAGTTAATGGAGGCTTATTTGAAATAAGCAAGGTTGAAGAGATTGTAGAAAAGAGAGTGCCTTTCAATGCTGATGCAGGGCATGGCATTACTTGACCAGCGACACGAGCAGAGAGAGTTTAAGAATATCTCCGCAGCATCTATGCTTTCATATGCCGAGAGTATCAGGAACAGTTACAATGAAGAAAAACAGCAGATGATTATGGAAATCGTAGATTACCTTGATTCTGCATTTGAAAACAAGAATAAATTCCTGCGTAAAAACAATGTTCTTATTGTAATCGTGATGTCAAAGATAGCTTTTGAGAACAATGTAAAGCCTGAGCTTTTCAAGGCATTTATCAATGATTTTGCCAACGCTTTATATCCTGCCTACGAAGAAGCATCAGGTAGCGGTAATATAAAAATTGTAAATGTTAATCAGAGACTCAAGGTTATGTTTGCTGCCATGTGTAACTACTTTGGCTGGAATATTGATGAAATAGGCAAACCTTTTGAAAGTGAAGATACATGGACTTGGGATGCAATAACTTCTGAAAACTCTGAGGTTGATGATGTTACAGCAAGTACTGATGAGGACTCGCCAGCTATGGGTAGTTTTATAAATGAGCCTACGGAAGAAGCTGTGGATACTGAAGATATGGACACAGAAGGCGATGATGCTGAGGAGGTTGTAGATGAAGCAGGAGAAAATTCAGGCATATCTGTTGAGAGTGAATAAGCTGTCGGGTGTAGTTTATAAAGCTATCTTGCCGAGGTTGATAACATCTTGGAGGCTGAGCAGAAATATGTAAATTATGATGAGCCACATGGATTGATTACAGTCTTGAGCATTACTGATGAGATTGATGTCATTGCAAACGATGAAGGTAAAATTATGAATTTCCCAATCAACAGATTCTTGGTTAGTGGTGATGGGGGTGTTCTCGATATGCTGGTTGGTAATATTATGTGTGTAAGACATAACAGTGAGGGCGAATTCACATCAATAAAAGAAGATGATATTCCTATTATTGAGAGTCATTTGATATCTTTGATGCCAGATAAAATGATAGATTATGAGGAGGCAGAGTAATATGTCATATCCTATCAATAAGAAAGAGGTTTATTCTGCAAGATACCCTAAAGGAACTATCGTAGAGCTTACAGAGCCTATTGATGATAAGTACAGTCCAAAACCTGTAGGTAGCAGATTTAAAGTAGATTATGTGGACGATGCCCTACAATTACAAGGTCACTGGTTGCCACCAGCATCAGGCAGTATTGCTATCATTATAGAGCAGGATAAATTCAAAGTAATAACCTAAAGCACACAAAATAAGCGACTGTTTTGATTCAGTCGCTTTACTTATACAATCTATTATTCATGGTGAGAAGTATCTGGCTTTTTGTATTCTATAAGAGCTGATATATCTACATCCAGATAATCGCATAACTTACAGATTAGGTTGGTGTCCATTCTCTGGAATTCATCTCGGCAGTATCTGTTGAAGTTACTGCGAGGAATATCTAAATCTTTACAGATTTTATTTTTGGAGATACCTTTCTCTGCAAGAATTTCATTTATGCGTAAGTGTAAAGAACCATAGTTGCACATGAAAATTCTCCTTTACTTTTTACCATAAATTGTATATAATAAGTGCTGATACAATAACTCACTATATAGATACTCACTATATAGTGAGTATGGCATAAAACATGTAAAATATAAGGTTTTACATAATATTCAAAAGAAGGAGAGATATGTTTTATGAGAAAGAAAAAGTTTAAAGCCACAGCAGTTGCTCTGGCTATGGCAGCAGTAACAGCATTTTCAGTTGGTGGAAATTATGTATACGCAGATGCCAATTCCAATGCTGATATTGCTATTCAGGCGGAGGCAGTTTCTGAGTCAGTGGTATTACCTGTATCTGTTGCAAGTGAAGCCTGGATATACAGTGATGGCTCAAGAGAATTTGGAACGTGGAAAGCATTAAATATCAAGGTGAATGATACAATGTATCCACTGTCAAAGGATGGAGCAGTTAATGTAACATTCAGTAATGGTGATGAAATCAAGATATATTCAGGAGACTCATACGAATTATGGGAAGGAACTATCAGCATAAGTGGTGATGAAGTCAATGTGACAAGTCAGAATAATTTTTATAGTGGACATACAGGAACAACTCGATGGGGATGTAATCTTGTATATTCAGACGGTTCATTGATTTTAACTAAAACCCAAAATCATAATGGTGGAGGCTTTGTTGCATCCACACCTGGAAAAATATTTTATGATTATGATTTAAATGCAAAAACAGATGCTGGAGTTCCAATCGAAGGTGTTAGTGTTGTGGACGAAGGTTCTTATGGTAGAAGCAATAATTGGCTTGATATGATATGTTTTGGCTATATACAGGAGAATAATACATGGGGAAATGGTAATTCTTTTGATTTAGAAGAGGCTGAAGGCGGACGGTATTTTATAAATTCAAAAAGAGTTACAAATAAAAATGGTGTAATTGATATGTATCTTCCAGAAGAACTTAAGCATAGTGATACAGGCTTTGATGCAGATATTTATATTGGTGGAGATATATATGCTGAATTGTCAAAAGTTGGAAAAAAGAGAGTGTTTGTAAATAATGGTCTTGTTGATGTAACTATTAATGATGAATATTATGCATCTGTTACATCGTTTGGGTTAAATGCAACATTTAATACAATCGATACAGATGAAATTCTTGGAGATTATTATTACTATAGTGACGAACTTACAGATATTACATCTAATAATTCAGTTACACTTAAAGATACATTTGGCAATGATATTGCAGTTGTAACAATGGGAGTAAAGGAAACTGAAAAACAGCATCTTATAGGCAAAGAAAATGGAAATTATAAAGCTACAGGACTGGAACCTGTTGCAGATGTAAAAATGGCTGATGGTGTAACAGACTGGACAGTTTCAGTTACTACAGATGATGACACTTTCCATATCAATGCAGTAAGAAAGGCTTCAGAATCCAATACAGATGATGGTACAACAAGTGATGGATCGACAACAGATAAGTATATCACTGATTTATCAAAGGCTGAATCACAAGTAGTTTCACTGGATACATTTGCTTCAATTTTGGCTGAGAATGCTACAAAAGATGTTATTATCAAGTCAAATAACAATGTAACGTTTACATTTGCAAAAGGCACTATGGCAAGTGTAGATGGCAAGACAGAGTATGATTTCTCTACATCAATTGTGAATGCATATGCGGATACAATGCCATCCTATATCACAAAGGATAATTTTGTATCACAGATTAACTATAACTACTCAGGCAAGTTACCAGCAACAGCAAACATCCGCTTCTATGCAGGAACAGAGTATGCAGGTCAGACACTTTATTATTCACTTATGAATGCTGACAATACTTTTGCAGAGGTTCAGGCTGTCGTAGTAGATGCTGATGGTTATATGACAGTAAAGCAAGACCATTGTTCAAGCTATGTTGTAACAAAGACAGAGCCAAAGTTACCAAGTAATGATGATACAAAGACTGGTGATGGAAATGCTTCTGCATCAGATAATAATACATCATCTGGAAATACTACTGTATCAACAGATAAGAATTCATCATCTGTAAATACAACAGCTACATCACCAAAGACTGGTGATATGACACCAATCGCAATATATGTTGTGATGGCAGTTGCAGCTATGGGAGTAATTGTATTTGTAAAGAAACGTAAAACAGCATAATTGAGTATCAATATTATGAGCATAGTCAGACCAGTGATTCTTTGGAGTTACTGGTCTTTTCTTAATGGTATATGTGTACACCCTACAAAATAGAGACATTTGCTGATAACAGCCGACCAGGCGAAGAAGTTAAGCAACATGGAGCACGATGCATAAATATTTGGTATAAAAGAGTCTGATAAAATCAGGCTCTTTTATTTTATAAACTAATATGATATAATTGTGAGTAAATATTTATACAGAAATGAGGAATAATATGAAATCCATTAAGAAAAAACCGATTATGATTTTGCTTATGGCAGCATTAATGGCCACATTCATTGTTGGCTTATGCGCATGCGGCAAAAGCGACAGCAAAAAGGTCGCTTGTGTGGACGATCTGGAGGGCGCAAAAATAGGTGTCCAGCTCGGTACCACAGGAGATATCTATGTATCTGATTATGAGAACGACGGTTCAGGCACCAAGGTAGAGAGATACAACAAGGGTGCTGATGCAGTCCAGGCATTAAAGGTCGGCAAGATTGACTGCGTAGTTATTGATGAGCAGCCGGCACTTGCCTTTGTAAAAGAAAACAAAGGGCTTAAGATACTGGACGAGGAGTTTACCAACGAGGACTATGCATTCTGCCTGAAAAAGGGTAATACAGAGCTTCGCGACAAGGTAAACACTGCGCTTGAAAAGCTGCAGCAGGATGGAACAGTTCAGAGCATCATCGACAACTATATCGGCTCTGAAGATCAGGTGGGAAAGACTCCCTACGTGAAGAAGGACATTGACAGGTCAAACGGAACACTTAAGGTAGGAACCAATGCAGAGTTCCCTCCATATGAGTACTATGAGGACAACAAGGTCACAGGAATTGATATGGATATCATGCAGGCCATAGCCGATGAGCTTGGCATGGATATGCAGGTAGAGGATATGCAGTTTGACGCAATCATTGCCGCTGTATCATCAGGCAAGGTGGATGTCGGGGCAGCAGGCTTTACAGTGACAGAGGACAGACAGAAAAATGTTGATTTTACCGATACATATATCACCACAAAGCAGGAGATTATCGTAAAAGACAGCCAGTCAGGCTCTTCAATCGGTATAAAGGAAAAGCTCTATGACAACTTTGTCAAGGACAATCGTTACATGTATATCGTAAAGGGTCTTGGCAATACAATAGTTATCACAATATTTGCCGTAATGCTTGGTATTGTGCTGGGATTTTTAATTGCGATAGTCAGAACCAGCCATGACAGAAACGGCGGTCTTGCCATATTAAACGGAATTTGCAAGGCATACCTGACCATCATCAGGGGAACACCTGTCATGATACAGCTTCTTATTATATACTATGTAGTACTTGCATCTGTGACCAACAAGATACTTGTAGCAGTCATTGCTTTCGGCCTCAACTCAGCTGCATATGTGGCAGAGATTGTGCGTTCAGGAATCATGTCTGTAGATATAGGACAGTTTGAGGCAGGACGAAGCTTAGGACTCAATTACAGACAGACCATGAAGCTTGTTATCATACCGCAGGCTGTCAAAAATATACTTCCGGCGCTGCTTAACGAGTTATCAGCTCCTAAAAGAGACATCAATCAGTGGTTATATTGGTATGATGGATCTGACAAAGGGTGGAGATATCATACGAAGCAACACATACGAGGCATTTATACCGCTTATTGCTGTAGCTCTTATTTATCTGGTTATAGTGATGCTTTTAAGCCACGGAGTAAGCAAACTTGAGAGGAGACTGAGAAGCAATGAAAGATAATAACGTGATACTAGAGGTAAAAGACCTGCACAAGAGTTTTGGAGAGCAGGAGGTATTAAAGGGCATAAGCACAGAGGTGAACAGAGGTGATGTAATTGCCATCATCGGGCCGTCAGGCTGTGGAAAGTCTACATTTTTACGCTCCCTCAATCTGCTCGAGATACCTACATCAGGACAAATCCTTTTTGAAGGAACAGACCTGACAGACAAGTCGACAGACATCAATGTGACCAGACAGAAAATCGGCATGGTTTTCCAGCAGTTCAATCTGTTTGCCAACATGACAATAAAAGCAAATATCATGCTCGCACCGGTGAAGCTTGGTGTGATGACGAAGGATGAGGCATCAAAGAAGGCAGATGAGCTTCTCACCAGAATAGGTCTCCTCGATAAGGCAGATGCATATCGGCGCAGCTTTCCGGAGGACAGAAGCAGAGAGTGGCAATTATCCGTTCACTTGCTATGAATCCTGATGTCATACTGTTTGATGAGCCTACATCGGCACTTGACCCTGAGATGGTAGGTGAGGTGCTTTCAGTAATGAAGGAGCTTGCAGAGGCAGGCATGACAATGGTAGTTGTGACACATGAGATGGGCTTTGCCAGAGAAGTGGCCAACAGAGTGATGTTCATCAATGAGGGTACCATAGCTGAGGAGGGCACACCTGAGGAAGTATTTGGCGCACCAAAGAGTGAGAGATTACAGGAATTTTTGTCAAGAGTGTTATAGGAGAAATAAAGCATGGCATCAAAATACTATGCGGTAAAAAAGGGAAAGGTTCCCGGGATATATTTCAACTGGAATGATTGCAAAGCAATGGTTGACGGATATCAAGGAGCAGTGTATAAAAGCTTTAAGACCATAGAAGAGGCAGAAAAATTTATTAACGGAGAGAAAATTATTGCCGGAGAGAAAACCATTACGGGAATGAAATCATCCAGCGAAAATAGTACGTATGCGTTTGTCGACGGCTCCTTTAACAAGGTTACACAAACCTATGGCTATGGAGGCTTTCTTGTGACTGACCATGAAAAACACGTGCTGCAGGGGGCAGATAATGATGCCGAGATGGCCACAATGCGCAACGTAGCAGGAGAGATAAAGGGCGCGGAGGCTGCCGTAAAAAAGGCTATAGAGCTTGGAATTAAGGAACTGGTCATATACTATGACTACATGGGCATAGAGATGTGGGCCACAGGGGCCTGGAAGCGAAACAAGGCAGGCACTATAGCTTATCACGAATACATCATGTCAGTTAAGGATAAAATAAAGCTTACTTTTGTAAAGGTAAAAGGACACTCAGGGGTAGAGGGCAACGAAGAGGCAGATAAGCTCGCCAAGCAGGCTGTGGGGATACTGTAGCAGTTTCCCACATAAAAGAAACAAAAATATATCATAACAGGAGAAAAAGATGAGCATATTCAATGTAGAACTCAAAAAAGTAGTAGATGACACATATGATATTGAGATAGGCTACAACCTCTCAGACACCCTTGTATCTGACCTGGAAAATGGTCTTGTGGGCAAGATAAAGAAATTTGCAGTGATTACAGATACAAATGTGCGTGATCCTTATGCTCTTCCAATCTGTGAGAAAATAAAGCATGCGGGATACTCAGTGGATTTGTTTGTTTTCCCGGCTGGGGAAAAGAGTAAGTCACGTGAGACAAAGGCAAAAATAGAGGATGCCATGCTTAAAAAGGGGTACAGAAGAGACTGCTGTATCATTGCAGTTGGTGGCGGTGTGGTAACCGACTTATCAGGCTTTATTGCAGGAACCTACGGCAGAGGAGTGCCGTTTATCAACTATGCAACCACCCTTCTAGCGGCGGCAGATGCATCGGTAGGTGGAAAAACAGCAATTGATACACCTCTTGCTACCAACACCATAGGTCTGTTCAATCAGCCCCAAAAGGTATATATAGATATAGCAGCCTGGAAGACACTGCCACAGCGCCAGATGGCAAGCGGTATGGCAGAGACCATCAAGCACGCATGCTTAGGCAGCGAGGATATGTTTGAATTTATAGAGGAAAATCTGGATGATATCTATTCATTCAAGAAATTTGCGTGTGAGTATATCGCAGAAAATAACTGCCGTATCAAGTACAATGTGGTCATGAAGGATGAGCGAGAGGCGGGACTTCGCGAAACCTTAAATCTGGGCCACACAGTAGGCCGGGCAATCGAGACAGTCAGCGACTACAAGCTGCTGCATGGAGAGGCACTGTCGATTGGAATGGCAGCACAGGCACTCATGTCAGCACGCCTTGGCTATATGTCAGAGAAACAGGCAGAGCGCGTGATAAAGCTCTATGAGAGAGCCGGTCTTTTGACACGTATACCTGACTATATAGACAGGGAAGAGCTTGTAAAGAAACTCTACACCGATAAAAAAGTGAGAGACGGCAAGCTGCGTTTCGTGCTCCAAAAGGGCATAGGAGCCACTGTTGAGTTTGCACCGGGAGTGTATGCAAAGCCTATAGAGGAAAGTCTGGCGCGAGAAATTATAATGGAGCTGTAGATTAAATAATTACAACCCCATGTGTAAACTCATTTTGCTGTGAATGACACAGCCTGCCATACAAATCAGCGGCAAAAATATCCTTGGAAATAAGCTCGTACGGAGCATCAGCGACTTTTGTAATAATAGGCGCTGATGCTCTTTTTTGAGGAGATGCATAAGCTCTCCTGATGATTTTTTGAAACCGAGTATGCGCAGATAAGGATTATCCATACATATGTTAAAATCATTATTCTCAATACCAAGTAAAATATGCGTGAGGACTCTCGAAATACGCGTATAAGTCAGATTTTTACTCTTCAGTAAGTTACAAACTGCGTAAAACTTTCATATTTATATATAATTTTTAACTGTCTTTGCAGAATGCTCCTTTGTGCAGTCTGAATACTGCGCAAAGCCTTTATCCTTCCAGGTCAGCAGGCGATAGTAAGCATTTCAGAAATATCATCCGGAAACACAATATGACCGCCTAAAATACAATTGACAAGAATATCGGCGCAGTCTGATGGCATTAGCTGACTGAACTTTGTGGAAATCCATGAATTATCAAGCTGCATATTAGTAATAGTGTTGTGTTTGTCTATATCAATTAAGGTCGAAATCACCCCGCGCACAGCCGTAGCGGAAGAAAACTCACTTGTCGAATCCGTGCTGTGATATCCTTCCCCGACGCGCTGAATAGGAAATCCTGTAATATCACAGTCCATCAAAGCCTTCTCATACTCAATGGCCAGAATATTATTGGGTGAAGCTATGAAAGCATCTAATTTCTCTAAAGAAATATCATAGTTATCTTGAAAATATTCACATAGAGCTCTGCTCCTGGCCGCAGGAAAGCTCATCCCACCCTGAATCAGCCTGGCAAGAGAGGCGGAATACTCAGCAGGCGGATTCTTAAGCACGCCAGCCACAAGCTTTGTAAGTTCATGGTCCACAGACTCCACACCATAGCACAGCATGTCCGCCACACCTGTGTTTTTGAGTACACTGACTCCGCCACCGGCAAAAAACTCGGCAGAAGCAGTGGCAAAGACCGATGGAAGCTCAAGCACCAGGTCGGCACCACTCAAAAGCGCCATGCGTGTGCGCTCGTATTTGTCAATTATGGCAGGCTCACCTCTTTGCACGAAATCACCGCTCATTATTACGACGATATAATCAGCAGATGTCTGCCTTTTAATCTGCTCTAGCTGATATTTGTGACCATTGTGGAATGGATTATATTCGGTAATCACACCTGCAACCTTCATGTTTGCTGCTCCTTTAATCGATAATGTATTTTTTAGAGTTCAAACCCATAATACCACAAAAACACCCTTGTCGCATTTGAAAAATAAGTTTATACTAACAATAGTATTGTAATTTTAAACCAAAGGAGACAAAACAATGAATGTATTAGTAATTAATTGCGGTAGTTCATCACTGAAATACCAGCTCATCAATTCAGATTCAGAGGAGGTACTTGCAAAAGGACTCTGCGAGAGAATCGGAATCGATGGCAGACTCGTATATCAGAAAGAGGGTCTTGATAAGGAAATCACAGAGGCACCTATGCCAACACATAAAGAGGCCATCCAGATGGTTCTCGATGCACTTGTAAATCCAAAGACAGGCGCAGTAAAGTCACTTGCAGAGATCGATGCAGTAGGACATCGTGTAGTGCACGGCGGCGAGAAGTTCTCAGACTCAGTAGTCATCACAGAGGAAGTAATCGCACAGGTAGAGGAGTGCAACGACCTCGCACCTCTTCACAACCCTGCCAACATCATCGGAATCAGAGCATGCCAGGCACTTATGCCAAATGTACCAATGGTAGGAGTATTTGATACAGCCTTCCATCAGACAATGCCTGAGAAAGCATATCTCTACGGCCTTCCATATGAGTACTATGAGAAGTACAAGGTAAGAAGATACGGCTTCCACGGCACAAGCCACAGCTTCGTATCAAAGGAGGCAGCAAGCTACCTTGGAATGGATTTAAATAACTCAAAGATTATCGTAGCACACCTTGGAAACGGAGCTTCAGTCAGCGCAGTATTAAACGGTAAATGCGTAGATACATCAATGGGACTTACACCACTTGAGGGACTTGTAATGGGAACACGTTCAGGTGATATCGACCCATCAATCATGGAGTTCATCGCAAAGAAAGAAAACCTTGATATCGATGGTGTGATGAATGTACTCAACAAGAAGTCAGGAGTAGCCGGCATGTCAGGAGTATCAAGCGACTTCAGAGACCTTGAGGCAGCTTACAATGAGGCAACAAGCGTGCCATCGCAGCAGTAGAGGTATTCAGCTACAGAGTAGCAAAATACATCGGAGCATATGCAGCAGCAATGAACGGAGTAGACGCTATCGCATTCACAGCAGGAATCGGTGAGAACACAAGCTTTGTAAGAGAAAAAATCATGGCATATTTAGGTTACCTCGGCATAAAGATCGACCGTGTAACAAACGACAAGACACGCGGCGTGGAGGCACTTATCTCAACAGCAGACTCAAGCGTAAAGGTATGCGTCATCCCTACAAACGAGGAGCTTGCAATCTGCCGCGAGACAGTAAAGCTTGTTGGCTAATAAAAAGCAAAAAGTTGTGGATAAATTATAAAATTTTGTTGACAAACACCACTCCAATATGTATAATTGGTTAGGTGTGAATAGGAGAGAACTATGATTGATATATCAACCATTGTAAAATCTATCAATAAAGAGACAACAATTGAGACAGAGCTTACGCTCACATCATTTGAGTCGCGTTTAGGAGGTTATCCTATTCTGAAAAAGCGGCCGATATCACTTCATATCTCAAACGTGGAGAATGCAGCAGTGCACATCACGGGAACAGTAGATATAGACATAGCGATACCGTGCAGCCGATGCTTGGAAGAAGTTCCAACAAACATGCATTTTGACATTGACAAGACTCTGAAAATCACAGACGGAGCATTAGTCGATGAAGAGATGGAGGAAACTGACTACCTGATTGGGTTTGAACTCGATGTAGATAAACTTGTCTACGCCGAAATTCTGGTGAACTGGCCAATGAGAGTTCTGTGCAAAGACGATTGCAAAGGTATTTGTAAAGTCTGCGGGATGAACTTGAATAAAGGCACCTGCAGTTGCGATAGTTTTGTACCGGATCCAAGAATGGCAGCGTTCCAGGATATATTTAACAAGTTTAAGGAGGTGTAAACAAATGTCAATTTGTCCAAAGAATAAATCTTCTAAGGGAAGAAGAGATAAGAGAAGAGCAAACTGGAAAATGTCTGCTCCTACTTTAGTAAAATGCAGCAAATGTGGAGAGCTTATGATGCCACACAGAGTTTGCAAGAACTGCGGATCATACAACAAAAAAGAAATCATTCCTCAGGACTAATAGTAGAAAACCAGTAAAATTAAGGATTGAACGATATCGTTCAATCCTTTTTTGATTGATTTTATCCCTTTTTTATCCCATAATAAAATGAAGGTACTTTTTGCTTGTATATAGCTTGCAGGGATGTTATTATACTGAAAGGATATTTAGATATTAAAGAAAGAAGGAAGCAAACTATCATGAATAATATAGACGATTTAGTTGAAATCTATGAGTGCCCGCTCTGTGGCGGTGCCGGGATTCTCGAGGAGGACTGCGGCAGCTCATATTATGTGACATGTCTTGAGTGCGGATGCCACTCAGTAAATATTGATTTCAAGTCAGACGATGACAGACTTGACGCAGCAAAGCGCACTGCTGATTTATGGAACTGTGGCAAGGTTATTTCAATGAGTCCGGGAGAATGATGGAAGCCATATAGAGTAGTGAATTGGTTATTGATTTATACCTATGATTATAGTATATTTTATTTAATCAATTAGTAGTTTGTTTTTTAGCAGGCACAGGGAGGTCACAATGCAAAGTACAACAAGGGTCGCACTCGATGCAATGGGTGGCGACAATGCACCCGCAGAGGTAGTAAAGGGTGCGGTAGATGCGGTTAACAAAAGAAATGATATAAAGATATTTCTTGTAGGACAGAAGGTACCGGTAGAGAGGGAGCTTTCTTTGTATACATATCCTAAGGAGCAGATAGAGATAGTAGATGCGCCTGAGGTTATAGAGATGGCAGAGCCACCGGTTCTGGCAATCAGACGAAAGAAGCAGTCATCAATCGTTGTTGGCATGAATATGGTCAAAAATAAAGAGGCTGATGCATTTGTTTCGGCAGGAAGCTCAGGTGCTGTACTTGTCGGAGGACAGGTAATAGTCGGCAGGATAAAGGGCATACAAAGGCCGCCTTTGGCACCGCTTATTCCGACTGAGAGGGGCGTATCTCTGCTCATAGACTGTGGAGCCAATGTGGATGCCAGAGCTGAGCATCTGGTACAGTTTGCGAAGATGGGCTCTATCTATATGGAGCATGTTGTCGGCGTGAAGAATCCAAAGGTTGCACTGGTCAATATCGGTGCGGAGGAGGAGAAAGGTAATGCCTGGTAAAGGAGACCATGCCGCTTCTTCGAGAGTGCACAGACATCAATTTTGTCGGAAGCATTGAGGCAAGGGATATTCCAAAGGGAGATGCCGATGTTATAGTCTGCGAGGCTTTCACGGGCAATGTCATATTAAAGCTCTACGAGGGCCTTAGCTCCACTCTTATCGGAGTCATAAAGAAGGGCTCATGAGCACACTAAAGAGCAAGATAGGAGCTGCACTTGCACTTCCGGCTCTTAAGAATACGCTAAAGTCATTTGATGCGACCGAATACGGCGGAGCACCGCTTTTAGGATTGAATGGTCTTGTGGTAAAGACCCACGGCAGCTCCAAGGCAAAGGAAATCACTAACTCTGTTTTCCAGTGTGTTACATTTAAGGAAAAAGAGATTAATGATAAAATTAAAGAATATATTATTAATAAGCCGGCTGATTAGATAGCAGTACTGCTGTATGATTAGTCACTATAAACAGAAATGAGAGGTATTAAAAATGGAATTTGAGAAGCTTAGAGACATTATTGTGAGGTACTTAACGTGGACGAGACCGAGGTTACTATGGAGTCAACCTTCATTGATGATCTTGGCGCTGACTCTCTGGATGTATTCCAGATTATCATGGGTATCGAGGAAGAGTTCGATATCGAGATTCCTAATGAGGAAGCAGAGAAAATCGTCACTGTAGGCGATGCTGTTGAGCAGATTAAAAAAGCTGTAAGCGAGCAGTAGTATGTTTAACTAATGAAAAGCCCTTTATTATGAGGGCTTTTCGTTATACTCACGGAATATGTAAAATGGATAGATATAGAAATAGAGGAAAAATTATGGCAGATTTAAATGAATTTCAAAGCAAAATAGGCTATACGTTCAAGAATCGGCATCTGCTTGAGCAGGCACTGACACACAGCTCGTATGCCAATGAAAAGCACATGAAAAAGCATTCTGATAACGAACGCCTGGAGTTTTTGGGGGATGCTGTTTTGGAGATTGTTTCAAGTGAGTTTTTGTTTATCAATTATCCGCAAAAGCCTGAGGGTGAGCTTACCAAGCTGCGCGCAAGCATTGTTTGTGAGCCGACTCTTGCACTTTGTACAAAGCCGCTTGACCTTGGGAAGTACCTGCGTCTTGGCAAGGGCGAGGATCATACAGGTGGCAGAAAGAGAAAGTCAATTCTTTCTGATGCGCTTGAGGCAGTGATTGGAGCAATTTATTTAGATGGTGGTTTTACTAATGCAAAGGAGTTTGTGCTTAGGTTCATCATGACTGATATTGAGAATAAGCAGCTCTTTTATGATAGCAAGACTATCCTTCAGGAGCTTATACAGGGCAAGCATGAGCAGCTTTCCTATGAACTTATTGATGAGAGCGGTCCGGACCATGACAAGCAGTTTACGGTTGCGGTGCTTGTGGACGGCGAGCGTGTCAGCGAGGGAGAAGGCCACACAAAGAAAGCGGCGGAGCAGCAGGCAGCATATCAGGCACTTCTTTTATATAGAAACAGGGAATAGGAGTTTTTAATGTATTTAAAGAGTTTGGAAGTACAGGCTTTAAGTCCTTTGCCAACAAAATTGTTTTTGAGTTCCACAACGGCATCACAGGTATTGTAGGGCCAAATGGCAGTGGAAAGAGTAATGTCGCCGATGCGGTCAGATGGGTGCTCGGTGAGCAGAGCGCAAAGCAGCTTCGTGGTGCCAGCATGCAGGATGTTATTTTTGCAGGCACTGAGAACAGGAAGCCGCTTGGATACGCGTATGTCGCAATCACACTTGACAATTCAGACCATTCGCTTGCGATTGATTTCAATGAGGTTACGGTTGCCAGACGTGTTTACCGCTCGGGAGAGAGCGAGTATCTCATCAATGGCAATCCGTGCAGGCTCAAGGAGGTTTCGGAGCTTTTCTACGATACCGGTATCGGTAAAGAGGGCTATTCCATCATTGGACAGGGCCAGATTGACAGGATTCTAAGTGGAAAGCCGGAGGAGAGGCGAGAGCTGTTTGATGAGGCTGCCGGCATTGTGAAGTTTAAAAAGAGAAAGCTTACAGCACAAAAGAAGCTCGATAATGAGCGGGAGAACCTTGTGCGTGTCAATGATATCCTGACAGAGCTTGAGAGACAGGTAGGTCCGTTACAGAGACAGTCCGAGAAGGCTCATACATATCTTAAAAAAAGAGAAGAGCTGAAGAACTACGATGTCAACATGTTTTTGCTTGAATCAGCGCGCATTGAGACTGAGATTAAGTCAGCTGATGAGAAATACGCTATTGCGGATGACGAGCTAAAGGAGACCAACGCCACATACGAGAGCATCAAGGCAGAGTATGAGAGGCTTGGGAATGATATGCAGCAGATGGATGAGCGTATCGAGTCTCTTCGAGAGAGCATCACAAGCACTTCATCCACCAGACAGAAGCTTGAGAATCAGATAGAGCTTTTAAAGGAGCAGATTCACACGGCCGAAATGACGGATGAGCATTTGCAGTCGCGTCTTTTAGCTATAGAAAAGGAAAAGGCTGAGCGTCTTAAAAGCAGGAAAGAGTATGATGACAAAAAAGCTGCACTGGAAGCTGATATAGAGCAGATGAAGCTGAACGAGCTTCTTGCGGTAAACGAGCATGAGGCTGTGCTTGCAGAGGTTAACCGCTGCAATGACGGACTGGAAAAGGGCAAGAATGAGCTTATCGCCCTGCTTCAGGAGCGAGGCAGTATCCAGTCAAGCAGCAGCGCTTTGCCACTATGCTTGAGCAGATTAATATCAGAAAGGCAGAGCTTACCAAGCGTCTTTTAGATAGAAAGACAAGGGAAGCAGGGCTTGATGATATATTGGATGAGGCTAATAAGAAGCTTAATGTTGTCAATGAAGAGATAGCCGGTTTAAAGGAAAATGAGTCGGCTCTTTTGGCAAAGGCCAGGGAGTGGAGAGATAAGTCCAGAGAGAATGCCCGCCTGATGGAGGAGGCTTCCACAGAGTATCATAAGTCTGTTTCCAGGCTTGAGTCACTTAAAAACATTGCCGAGCGCTATGATGGCTATGGCAACAGCATCAAGCGTGTTATGGAGCAGAAGGCTAAAAATCCGGGACTTCTCGGTGTGGTTTCAGATCTTATCCAGGTGGATAAGCGCTATGAGATAGCGATAGAGACAGCCTTAAGTGGCAATATCCAGAATATCGTCACTGAGGATGAGGCTACAGCCAAAAAGATGATTGGCTTTTTGAAGACCAATCATTTTGGACGAGCTACTTTTTTGCCTCTTACAAGTGTGCGTGCAAACAGAAATACAAAAAATGAGGCGGCACTCGGCGAAAAGGGTGTGCTTGGCATTGCAAATAAGCTGGTGAAGTGTGATCCGAAGTTTGATGAGGTTGTTGCTTACCTGCTTGGCAGGGTGATAGTGGTGGACACAATTGACAATGCCATTGCGCTTGCAAAGAAAAATCACTATTCACTCCATATCGTGACTGTAGAGGGCGAGTATCTGGCACCGGGAGGCTCTATGTCCGGTGGTGCGTTTAAAAATTCATCCAATCTACTTGCGAGAAACCGTGAGATTGAGGAGCTTGAAAAGAAAGTTGATCAGACAAAGATAAAGCTTAAAGAGCTTAGAGCCAGAAAGGATGATATTGCGACTGCTATTGCGCTTGGCGAGGAGGATATAGCAGCCACAAAGACACTGCTACAGGAAAAGTATATTGAGCAGAATACAGCACAGATCTCTGTTGACAGGGCAGAACAGCAGAAGAAGGAGAGTGCGAATGTCTACGAGGATCTGCGCACAGAAAATGCGGAGATTGAAAAACAGCTCGAAGAGATAAATCAGGGCAAGAAGGATATTGCAGCGCAGCTTGAGGCATCAAAGCAGCGTGAGGAGCAGCTTGAGAAGGAAAACAGCTCATACAGTGAGATACTTGAGAAGCAGGGAGTACTTGAGCAGGAGGCTTCAAGCAAGGCCACTGCCATTTCACTTGAGCTTGCAAATATTACAAAGACGGCAGAGTTTGCTATAGAAAATATTAATCGTATCAATTCAGAGATAGAAAAATTAGATGAGCAGAAGGCAAGCCTTGTGGAAGGTGCAGCTACTGCAAAGGATGATATTAAAAAGAAGCAGGCTGATATTGATGCAATCACACAGACCATTCTGGCTTCAAAGGACAACAATTCAAAGCTTGATGAAGAGCTTAAGGAGAGTCTTGTCGAAAAGGAAAAGATGTCTGAGAATTACAGAGGCTTTTTTGCAAAGCAGGAGGAAGTTTCAAAGAAGCAGGCTGATCTGGATAAGGAGCTTTTCAGACTGAACAGCCAGAGAGAAAAGCTTAAGGAGGCTTCAGAGACTCAGACTAACTATATGTGGGATGAGTATGAGCTTACTCCGCATGCGGCAGCAGAACTTAGAAATGATGCATACGATGACCTGTCTTCATTAAAGAAGCTGATTGCAGGCATAAAGGACGAAATCAGACACCTCGGAGATGTAAATGTCAACGCTATTGAGGAATACAGGGAGATTTCAACACGTTATGAGTTCTTAAAGGGACAGCATGACGACCTTATCGAGGCAGAAAAGACGCTGGTTGGCATCATAGACGAGCTTGACAGTGGTATGAGAAAGCAGTTTACAGAGAAGTTTGCCGAGATTCAGAGAGAGTTTGACAAGTCCTTTAAGCAGCTTTTTGGTGGTGGACATGGTTCACTCGAGCTTATGGAGGATGAGGATATATTGGAGTGCGGCATCAGAATCGTCGCACAGCCGCCCGGAAAGAAGCTACAGAATATGATGCAGATGTCCGGTGGAGAAAAGGCCCTCACCGCTATTGCACTTTTGTTTGCCATTCAGGCACTTAAGCCATCGCCGTTTTGTCTGCTTGATGAGATTGAGGCAGCGCTTGATGATTCAAACGTTTCGCGCTATGCAAATTATCTGAACAAGCTTACAAAGAACACACAGTTTATTGTTATCACACACAGACGTGGTACGATGGCGGCAGCGGACAGACTATATGGTATTACGATGCAGGAAAAGGGTGTTTCTACACTCGTTTCAGTAAATCTGATAGAGAATGATCTGACACAGTAGAATTTTATTTATGGAGAGTTGAAATGGAAGAAAAAGAAAGAAGCCGGGCTTTTTAAGAAGGCTCGGTTTCAGGACTGACAAAGACAAGAGACAATATCGTTTCAGGCATAGATTCGCTTTTCAGTGGATTTTCACACATAGATGATGATTTTTATGAGGAGCTTGAGGAGATTCTCATCATGGGAGACCTCGGAGTGAGAGCTACAGAGAGTATCATCGAGGATCTGCAGAGGAAGGTGAAGGAACAGCACATCAAGGAGCCGGCAGAGTGCAAGGAACTCTTGATTGAGAGTATCAAGGAGCAGATGAAGGTGGAGGAGACTGCCTACAGATTTGAAAATGAAAAGTCTGTTGTGCTTGTAATCGGTGTCAACGGAGTGGGAAAGACTACCACTGTCGGAAAGCTTGCAGGAAAGCTCAAGGAACAGGGCAAGAAGGTAGTTATTGCAGGTGCTGATACCTTCAGGGCGGCAGCAGGAGACCAACTGAAGGAATGGGCAAACCGCGCCGGAGTTGATATGATTGGCGGTGCCGAGGGTGCAGACCCGGGAGCTGTTGTATATGATGCGGTTGCTGCTTCAAAGGCCAGAAACGCTGATGTGCTTCTCGTGGATACAGCGGGAAGACTCCACAACAAAAAGAATTTGATGAATGAGCTTGGAAAGATTAATAAAATCCTGGAGAGTGAGTATCCGGATGCGTACAGAGAGACGCTCGTCGTGCTTGATGCAACTACAGGCCAGAATGCACTGGTTCAGGCGAGAGAGTTTTCTGATGTGGCAAAGATTTCGGGCATCGTGCTTACTAAGATGGATGGTACAGCTAAGGGTGGTATCGCTGTAGCGATACAGTCGGAGCTTTCAGTGCCGGTCAAGTATATCGGAGTCGGTGAGACCATCGATGATTTGCAGAAATTTGATTCGGACGAGTTCGTGAATGCATTGTTTGACACCAAAACGGAATAATTTGCGAATAATGCGTGGGTGGTTCTGAATCGTTATATCAAGGAAAGGGAGAACAAATATGTTGACATTAGATAAATTTGAAGAAGCAAGTGAGAAGGTCAAGGAGGTCACCCTTGAGACAAAGCTCATTTACAGTGATTTTTTAAGTGACCAGACAGGCAATAAGGTATATCTGAAGCCTGAAAATATGCAGTTTACCGGAGCTTACAAGGTCAGAGGTGCGTACTACAAGATAAGCACACTCACAGATGAGGAGAGGGCAAAGGGACTCATCACAGCATCCGCAGGAAACCATGCGCAGGGTGTTGCGTATGCTGCAAAGTGCTATGGCTGCAAGGCTGTCATCGTGATGCCTACCACCACACCTCTTATCAAGGTAAACCGTACAAAGAGCTACGGCGCTGAGGTAGTGCTTTACGGAGATGTGTATGATGAGGCATGTGCCAAGGCATATGAGCTTGCAGAGAAAGAGGGCTACACATTTATCCATCCGTTTGATGATTTAGCTGTCGCAACAGGACAGGGAACTATTGCTATGGAGATATTCAAGGAGCTTCCTCTTGTTGAGTACATCCTCGTTCCAATCGGCGGCGGTGGGCTGGCAACAGGTGTATCCACACTTGCAAAGCTTTTAAACCCAAAGATTAAGGTTATCGGAGTGGAGCCGGCCGGCGCTAATTGTATGCAGGAGTCATTTAAGAATGGAAAAGTGACCACTTTACCAAGCGTAAATACCATTGCAGACGGAACAGCGGTAAAGACACCGGGCTCAAATATTTTCCCATACATAAAGAAAAATCTTGATGATATCATCACAGTGGAGGATGATGAGCTTATCGTGGCCTTCCTTGACATGGTTGAGAATCACAAGATGATAGTCGAAAACTCAGGTCTTCTGACTGTAGCTGCGCTTAAGCATCTCGGAGTAAAGGACAAGAGAGTGGTTTCTATCCTAAGTGGCGGCAACATGGATGTCATTACCATGTCATCAGTTGTACAGCAGGGTCTTATTTTCAGAGACAGAATCTTTACTGTTTCAGTGCTTCTGCCTGATAAGCCGGGCGAGCTTGCCAAGGTTTCACAGACTCTTGCCGATGTACAGGGCAATGTAATCAAGCTTGAGCATAACCAGTTTGTCACTACAAACAGAAGTGCGGCTGTCGAGCTTCGCATCACGCTTGAGTGTTTTGGTACAGAGCACAAGGAGCAGATTATTGCTGCGCTCGAGAAGAAGGGCTATAAGCGAGAATTGTACGCACTATGATATAAAAATAAAAGTATCAAGTATTTTTACTTGACACCGGGCAAACTATGTGTTATTCTACCATAGGTTCGAGGGAAAAAGAGGATACTTGATATGGAAGAAAAACTTGAACAGGCATATTTATATGATTTCTACGGTGAGCTTTTGAATGAGCATCAGCGTCAGGTATATGAGGATTTTGTCTTCAATGATTTGTCACTCGGTGAGATTGCATCCGAGGAGGGGATTTCCCGTCAGGGTGTTGCCGATCTGATTAAGAGATGCAATAAGAAGCTGCTTGACTATGAGGCAAAGCTGCATCTTGTTGAAAAGTTCATGTCCATAAAGAGTGACATACGAAGGATTCATGAGCTGACAAATGATTTTAAGAAATCACATAATGAGCTATTAATGAATGAAATCGAAGCTATTTCGAATCAGATATTAGAGGAGCTGTAATATGGCATTTGACAGTTTATCAGAAAAACTGCAGAACGTTTTCAAGAATCTCCGCAGCAAGGGAAAGCTTACTGAGGATGATGTAAAGGCTGCTCTTAAAGAGGTTAAGATGGCACTCCTTGAGGCCGATGTTAACTTCAAGGTTGTTAAGCAGTTCACAAAGAGTGTTCAGGAGAGAGCAATCGGACAGGATGTCATGAATGGTCTCAATCCCGGACAGATGGTCATCAAAATCGTAAACGAAGAGATGATTAAGCTTATGGCTCTGAGACGACAGAGATTGCTTTCAGGCCGGGCAAGGAGCTTACTGTTATCATGATGGTAGGTCTTCAGGGAGCCGGTAAGACAACCACCACAGCAAAAATTGCCGGTAAGCTTAAGAGCAAGGGCAAGAAATCACTGCTTGTAGCCTGTGATGTATATCGTCCGGCTGCGATTGAGCAGTTAAAGATAAATGGTGAGAAGCAGGGCGTTGAGGTTTTCTCAATGGGTGACAAAAACAAGCCTGCTGACATCGCAAAGGCTGCTGTGGAGCACGCTAAGAAAAACGATTTCAATGTTGTTATCATCGATACTGCCGGACGTCTTCATATTGATGAGGATATGATGGCAGAGCTTATTGAGATAAAAGAAGCTACTGATGTTTTCCAGACCATCCTCGTGGTTGATGCCATGACAGGTCAGGATGCGGTAAATGTAGCAGGTACCTTTGATGAAAAGATAGGAATTGACGGAGTTGTCATCACAAAGCTTGATGGTGACACCAGAGGTGGAGCGGCGCTTTCAATCAGAGCCGTTACAGGAAAGCCGATACTATACGCAGGTATGGGAGAGAAGCTTTCAGACCTTGAGCAGTTCTATCCGGAGCGTATGGCTTCAAGAATCCTCGGTATGGGCGATGTGCTTTCCATGATTGAGAAGGCGCAGGAGAACATTGATGAGGAACAGGCCAAGAAGCTTGAGCAGAAGATGCGCAAAAATGAGTTTGATTTTGAGATGTACCTTGATTCGATGAGTCAGATGAAGAAGATGGGCGGTCTTTCAAGCGTGATGGGCATGATGCCGGGCATGGGTATCGGTGGAGGCAAGATGCCGGATATTGATACAGATGAAGCTGAAAAGGGCATGGCCCGCACAGAGGCAATCATCTATTCCATGACACCTGAGGAAAGACGAAATCCAAAGCTTCTTAATCCAAGCCGCAAGGCTCGTATTGCAAGAGGAGCAGGTGTGGATGTATCAGAGGTCAACAGACTTGTAAAGCAGTTTGAGCAGACAAAGAAGTTCATGAAGCAGATGCCCGGTATGATGGGCGGAAAGAAGGGACGCCGTGGAGGCGGTGGTCTTGGAGGCTTGTTCAAAGGACTTCCGTTTTAATGGATTTCATTAAAGGAATTTCATTAAAGAATTTCATGTTTTGTTAACAAAAGTATTTATTTTACTTTTGATATATATTATTCAATAAACCTATGAGGAGGTGAAACAAAATGGCAGTAAAGATCAGATTAAGAAGAATGGGACAGAAGAAAGCTCCTTTCTATAGAATCGTAGTTGCAGACTCTAGATCACCAAGAGATGGAAGATGCATCGAGGAGATCGGAACATACGATCCAACTAAGGATCCTAGCGAGTATCATGTAAATGAGGAATTAGCTAAGAAATGGTTATCAAACGGCGCACAGCCAACTGAGACAGTAGCTAGAATCTTCAAGAGTGCTGGTATCGAGAAATAGGATAAAGAGGTGGCGTAATGAAAGAATTAGTTGAAGTAATTGCAAAATCTTTAGTTGATTATCCGGATGAGGTTAATGTAACTGAGACCGAAAACGAGAAAGCAATTGTTTTGGAATTACGTGTTGCACAGTCTGACATGGGCAAAGTGATCGGCAAGCAGGGACGTATTGCTAAGGCTATTCGTTCAGTTGTTAAGGCCGCAGCCTCTAAAGAAGACAAAAAGGTTATTGTTGAGATAGTACAGTAACATAAAGGCATCTCTTATGAGATGCCTGTTTTTTATAATTTATAGTAACTATTCAGAACCGGTATTGTATGGTTTTGAGAATGTGCGTGGGCTGAATAGTTATGATTTATATTAATATCAGGAGACAGAGAATGGAAGATTTACTACAGGTAGGTGTAATTACGAGCACACACGGCATTCGCGGTGAGGTAAAGGTGTTCCCAACCACTGACGATGCTGCCCGTTTTAAAAAGCTAAAAAATATCATTCTGGATAATGGCAAAGAGCGCAGGGATTTGGAAATAACTTCTGTCAAATTTTTCAAGAACCAGGTTATCTTGAAATTTAAGGGCATAGATGACATAAATGATGTAGAAAAATATAAAAAGGCACCTCTTTTTGTGACAAGGGAAAATGCGGTGCCACTTGAGGAAAATGAGTACTTTATAGCTGATCTTATCGGGCTTTCCGTCACATCAGACGAAGGAGAGGAGCTTGGAGTTATAGATGATGTGCTCCAGACCGGTGCCAATGATGTGTACGTTGTTAAGAAAGCCGGTGCAAATGATCTGCTGATTCCGGCAATAAAGGACTGTATACTGGATGTTGATGTGGAAAATGGCACGATGAAGGTACATCTGCTGGCAGGTTTGAGATAGCTGCATCTCAAACTGCAAAAACCGTAAAATGAGATATAAAATTGAAAAAAATCATACATTTTAAATCGTAAAACTGTAAAACAGGATGATAACAGGAGATATAGGAAATGAGATTTCATGTGCTGACCTTATTCCCACAGATGATAGAACAGGGACTGTCAGAGAGTATCACAGGCAGAGCTTTAAAACAGAATATTATATCACTCAATACGGTAAATATCAGGGATTTTGCGCACAATAAGCACAATAAGGTTGATGATTACACATATGGTGGCGGTGCAGGGATGCTTATGCAGGCAGAGCCGGTGTATCAGGCTGTGCGCAGTGTGGTGAGTCAGAT
>ENA-OQEX01000146-OQEX01000146.1-human-gut-metagenome-genome-assembly--contig:-NODE-146-length-41710-cov-2.309477_pt1 | contig 41710 bp, 58 predicted proteins | sample MGYA00242802_ERZ504649 | MGnify/ENA primary metagenome ERZ504649 (study PRJEB26092, sample SAMD00036194) | human gut metagenome | host: Homo sapiens | study: EMG produced TPA metagenomics assembly of...
TGGGAAATTCCATTCACCGCAAGCTGCTGCGCATATTCCGGCGGCGTATAGCAAGTATCAACAAAGGGTTATCGAGCCCGGCTCGACGCACCTGGATTGCCTCTTCCAGATTGGATACGGCAAACCAATCCACCCCAGCGCCGCTCATCTCCCGCGCCGTATATTCCACGCCGTGGCCGTAGGCGTCCGCCTTGATAACGGCCATCACCTTCGCTTCCGGAGCAACAAAGGAGCGTATTTTTTGGTAGTTTCCGCGGATGGCGTCGAGGTCAATCTCCAGCCAAGTGCGTTTCAAGAAATCATCCATATCTCAAAAATCCTTTCGGGGCGGCAGACCGCTCAAGGTTTTCGCTTGATATCCATATCAGTTTATTATAAACGCCTGTGCAATATCCGTCAATGTGCAGAGCGACGAAAAGCCGTTCCAACCGCATCAAAAGCCCTAGGCAGGCGCAGTCTGCAAAACGCGCTTCCTTTTTCTGCAATCTAACACAATGCCCAATTTTTCAGCCTTAATTTTTGATGTTCTGCGTCTTTCCCGTTGCGATGCACTCTGTGAAGTGATAGAATAAATAAGATTAGGGAATCGTGCTCCTCGGTCAAGTGGTTCCCTTTCTGAACAATAAAATTTGGTTTATCAATAGACGACCATAAAATGTTGAAGGTGAAAAAATTGGATCAGAGAAACGACGTCCGGAATGTAGCAATTATCGCCCACGTTGACCACGGCAAAACAACGCTGGTCGATCAACTGCTGCGTCAGAGCGGTATTTTCCGGCAAAACGAGCAGGTACAGGAGCGCGTGATGGACTCAAACGACCTCGAGCGCGAGCGCGGCATCACCATCCTTTCCAAAAACACATCCGTCCATTATAAGGATACAAAAATTAATATTGTGGATACGCCTGGCCACGCTGATTTCGGCGGCGAGGTAGAGCGCATTATGATGATGGTTGACGGCGTGCTGCTGCTCGTCGACGCTTTTGAGGGCTGCATGCCACAAACACGGTTTGTGCTGCAAAAAGCGCTCAACCTGCACAAAAAAGCCATCGTCGTCGTCAATAAAGTCGACCGCCCCGGCGCGCGCCACTTGAAGTGATCGACGAGGTGCTCGACCTCTTCATTGAACTCGGCGCAGATGACGACCAGCTCGAATTCCCCGTTGTCTACGCTTCCGCAAGGGACGGCTACGCCTCCCTCTCCGCAGAGGCGCGCGAAGGGGATATGCGCCCGCTGCTTGATTCAATTCTCGAAAACATTGCGCCCCCGCAGGGCGATTTAAACGGGCCGCTGCAAATCCGTTTCTCCTCCCTCGATTATGATGATTATGTAGCCGCATCGGCATCGGGCGCGTAGAACGCGGCACGGTGCAGCACGGCCAGCAGGTTGCCTGTGTAAAACGGATGGCACGGTGGAAAACGTGAAAGTTTCCCGCCTGTATCAATTTGAGGGGTTGCGCCGCGTGGAGGTGCCGGAGGCGTCGCTCGGCGATCTGGTTGCCGTATCCGGCATCACGGATTTGAATATCGGCGAAACGGCCTGCGATCCGGAATGCATCGAGCCCCTGCCCTTTGTGAAAATTGACGAGCCTACGATCTCCATGAACTTTATGGTAAACAACAGCCCCTTCGCAGGCAAGGAGGGCAAATTCGTTACCTCCCGCAATATTCGTGACCGCCTATTCAAAGAGGTGGAAACAAACGTCAGCATGCGCGTGGAGGAAACGGAAACGACCGACTGCTTCAAAGTTTCCGGCCGCGGCGAGCTGCATCTTTCCATTCTGATTGAAACCATGCGGCGCCAGGGTTATGAATTCCAGGTTTCCCGCCCGAAGGTCATCCTAAAAGAAGAAAACGGCAAAAAGCTTGAACCGATGGAATTGCTCATTGTCGAAGTACCCGAGCAGTATGTCGGCCCAGTCATGGAGAAGATCGGTTCCCGCAAGGGCGAATTAGAAAATATGGGCACGCGTGACGGCGGCTCTACCCACTTAGAATTCAAGATCCCGGCGCGCGGCTTAATCGGCTACCGTTCGGAATTCATGACGGATACCAACGGCAACGGCATTATGAACCAACTATTCGCCGGCTATGAGCCTATAAGGGCGAAATTCAAACCCGCGAGCGCGGCTCGATCATCGTGCATGAGGCGGGGGAAACCACGGGATACGGCCTGTTTAACACACAGGAGCGCGGCCGGCTGTTCGTCGGCCCGGGTGTGCCGGTATATGAGGGCATGGTCGTGGGCGAATGCGCTAAAAACGAAGATATCGTCTGTAACGTCTGCAAAAAAAAGCAGATGACCAACACCCGTGCCGCCGGCTCGGATGACGCGCTGCGCCTCGTCCCGCCGACGACAATGAGCCTCGAGCAGTGCATGGAGTTTATCAAGGATGATGAACTGCTGGAGGTAACGCCCAGCACACTCCGGTTGCGCAAAACGATTTTGGCGAAGGATCTGCGCATGAAAAAGCAATTTGGCAAGCACTGAACCCGCACCTCCACTTTCATAGAAAAGAGCGTTATTCATGAGCCGCATCATTGATTTTCACACCCACTGTTTTCCGGAGAAAATCGCCGAAAAGGCGCTTGCAAGCCTCTCCCACTGCTCCGGTGACGCGCTCCCCTTCCACAAAGGCACAGCAGAAAGCCTTTTGAAACAAGCCCTTTCCGGCGGAGCGGACGGCGCCGTGGTTTTAAATATTGCCACGAACCCGCGCCAACAAGCAAGCGTCAACAACTTTGCGATTGAAACCAACAACCGCTTTCCCAATCTGTTTGCCTTCGGAAGCATCCATCCAGAAAGCCCGGACGCCCTTGATGAGCTTGTGCGAATCCACGAGGCAGGCTCCTGGGGGTGAAACTCCATCCGGATTATCAGCATTTTTATGTGGACGAGGAGCGGATGCTGCCGATTTACGAAAAAATTGCATCGCTCGGCTTAATCACTGTTTTCCACGCGGGCGTGGATATTGGCTACCCGGATCCGTGCACTGCACGCCGGAACGCCTTGCTATATCCTTCCTGCCTTTGGGAATGCGCCGGTCGTGGCCGCCCATATGGGCGGATATTTGTGCTGGAAGGATGTGCTCCGTTTTCTCGCGGGGAAAGCGCTCTATTTTGATACCGCCTTCTCTTTCTCCCGCATGCCGCCGGATTGGGCGCGGGAAATCATCCGCACGCACGGCACAGAAAAAATTCTGCTGGGCAGCGACATGCCTGGAGCGCTACCGGCCATGAAATCCGTTTTGTGAAAAGCCTCAGCCTGCTGCCGGAGGAAACAGACGCAATTCTTGGCGGGAACGCCTGCCGCCTGCTGCATGTAACTTGAATTCGTTCCCGCATGGCAAGCCGTGCGGGATTTTTCTTTTAAAAAGAGTGTGCTGCAAAGAAAAATCATGCAAAAATATTGATACTTCTTCCTTTTTCTGCGATAATAAATCAGATTGGTATCGTGTGCTTTTTGCCGCTTCCGGTAGGAGCCGCAGCAAAAGGGCGGCGCTATTTTTACCCGCTTCTATCCGTACGGAACAGATGGTTTTTATAAGGAGGAACTTCTTTGACTGACAACGAAAGGCTCGCCGAGCTGCTTTTTCCCAACATTTCTTGGACGCCGCAACAGTATGAGGAACAATATCCCGCCCGCCAACTTCCAGAAGGGGCGCGCGTGACGCGTTTTTCTCCAAGCCCGACAGGCTATCTTCACATTGGCGGCCTGTTTGCCGCCATGACGGCCCGCCTCACCGCGAAGGCGACAAGCGGCGTATTCTTCCTGCGCATTGAAGATACGGATAAAAAGCGCGAGGTAGAGGGCGGCGTCACGGCAATCGTCACCGGCCTTGCTGCTTTCGGTATTACGCCGGATGAGGGAATCACCGGGCTCGGCACGGAGAGCGGCGTATACGGCCCCTACCAGCAAAGTAAGCGCCGGGAAATTTATCAATGCTTCGCAAAGGAGCTGGTTCGCCAGGGTCTTGCCTATCCCTGTTTCTGCACGGAGGCGGAATTGACCGCCCTGCGGGAACAACAGGAGGCACAAGCGGTCAACAAGGGCTACTATGGCGAATGGGCCGCCTGCCGCAATCTCGCTTTTTGTGAGCAAAAGCAGGCTGTCGAGGCCGGCAAGCCTTACACGCTCCGCCTGCGTTCCCCCGGAGACGAAAGCCGCCGCATCCTCATCGACGATCTCATCAAGGCAAGATCGAAATGCCAGAAAACGCGCAGGATATCGTTTTGCTCAAAACGGACGGCATCCCAACCTACCACTTGCCCATGCAGTGGATGATCACCTCATGCGCACCACGCATGTTGTGCGCGGCGATGAATGGATCGCCTCCCTGCCCATCCACCTCCAGCTTTTCAAATGTTGCGGCTTTAAGCCCCCAAAATACGCGCATTTTGCCCCAATCATGAAAGAGGAAAACGGCGGCAAACGCAAACTCAGCAAACGAAAAGACCCAGAAGCGGCCGTGAGCTATTATATCGAGCAGGGATATCCGAAGGAAAGTGTGATCGAATACCTGCTCACGCTCGCCAATTCCAATTTTGAGGATTGGCGCCGAGCAAATAAAACTGCACCACAGGCCGACTTCCCCTTTAACCTTAAGAAGATGAGCGCATCCGGCGCGCTGTTTGACCTGCAAAAGCTTAACGACGTGAGCAAAAACGTGATTTCCCTGATGACGGCGGATGAAGTTTACGACAGAGCCGTAAACTGGGCGCAGCAATATGATGAAGCGCTCTACCGGCTGCTCATGCGGACGAAGCCTTTGCCAAGGGTATCTTTTGCATTGACCGCGGCGTAGCAAAGCCGCGTAAGGATCTTGCAAAATGGTCTGAAGTGAAGCACTTTGTGGCATATTTTTATGATGAGCTCTATCAGCCGGATTACGCATTGCCCGAAAACCTGACGGCTGCGGCCGCTGCGGAAATCCTGCGCGCTTATTTGGCCGTTTACCGCCACGCAGATGATAAAGACGCATGGTTTGCCAAGATCAAAGAGCTCTGCACTCCGCTCGGCTATACACCGAACGTAAAGGAATATAAAAAGACCCGCAGCCTTCAAGGGCCATGTGGGGGATGTATCCTCTGTGATCCGCATCGCGGTGACCTCGCGGCGCAACACGCCCGATCTTCATGCAATTATGCAGCTGCTGGGCGAGGAAAAGGTGCTTGCCCGCTTGCAGGCAGCGCTGAAATACTATGAGGAGGCTTGCAGCAATGGAAGAGAATAAGATGGAGCTTGCCTCCAACTTCATCCATGATTTTATCGATGAGGATCTAGCGGCGGGCGTTTACAGCCACGTGCAAACACGCTTTCCCCCGGAGCCGAACGGCTACCTGCACATCGGCCATGCAAGGCAATCTGCATCAATTTTGCCACCGCATTGAAGTACGGTGGCAAGTGCAACCTGCGCCTGGACGACACAAACCCTACAAAAGAGGATACGGAGTATGTCGATGCGATCCTAGAAGATATTAAATGGCTCGGCTTTCAGTGGGAGCACCTCTACTATGCGTCGGATTATTTGACTTTATTTATGAATGCGCCATGCGCTTGATCGAGATGGGCAAAGCCTATGTGGACGACCTGACAGCAGAGGAAATTCGGGAATACCGCGGCACGCTCACCGAGCCAGGCAGAGAGAGCCCCTATCGCAACCGGCCTGTGGAAGAAAATCTTGACCTTTTCCGCCGCATGACCGCTGGTGAATTCCAAAACGGCATGCGTGTGCTGCGGGCGAAGATCGACATGGCCTCTCCAAACCTCAACATGCGCGATCCGGTCATCTACCGCATTGCGCACGTTTCCCACCACCGCACGGGCGATCAATGGTGCGTCTATCCAATGTACGATTTCGCACATCCGCTCTCTGATGCAAAGGAGGGCGTGACCCATTCGCTGTGCTCCCTAGAGTTCGAAAACCACCGCCCGCTGTATAACTGGTTTTTACAGGAGCTGGGTTTTGAAACCCCGCCGCGTCAAATTGAATTTGCCCGGCTCAACCTCAACTACTGCGTCACCAGTAAACGCAAATGCCTCGCGCTCGTCAAAGACGGCCTCGTCAGCGGCTGGAACGATCCTCGTATGGTCACGCTGAGCGGCATGCGCCGCCGCGGCTACCCGGCAGCCGCCATCCGCGATTTTTGCGAGCGTATCGGCGTTTCCAAAGCCTACAGTGTGGTGGATTACGGCTTGCTGGAATCCTGCGTGCGCGATCGGCTCAATGCGGACGCCCCGCGCGCCATGGCTGTGTTGCACCCGCTGAGGGTCATTATCGATAATTACCCGGAAGGCAAACGGAAACGATCGAAGTGGAGAATAATCCTGATAGGCCGGAGCTCGGCACCCGCCATGTTACCTTCTCGCGTGAAATTTATGTGGAGCAGGAGGACTTTATGGCAGAGCCGGTGAGAAAATATTTCCGCCTCTTCCCCGGCAACGAGGTCCGCTTAAAGGGCGCTTATTTCGTCACCTGCACAGGCTACGAAGCGGATGACGACGGCCATATCATTTGCCTGCACTGCACCTATGACCCTGCAAGCAAGGGCGGCAATTCCCCGGACGGCCGCAAGGTTAAGGGCACGCTCCATTGGGTCAGTGCAGTTGACAGCATTCAGGCCGAGGTTCGGCTTTATGATCGGCTGTTCCGCACCGAAAACCCGGCGGATACCGATGCATTTGAAGAAAACGTCAACCCGGATTCCCTGATCACTCTGACTGGCTGCCGCCTGGAGGGTAGTCTTCGGGATGCAAAGGCAGGCGATACCTTTCAGTTTATGCGCCAGGGTTATTTCTGCGTTGATCCTGACAGCACGCAGGAGCATCCTGTTTTCAACCGCACGGTAGCGTTGAACTCCTCTTGGGAAAAGAAAAAATAACCCGCTGTTCCTTGATACCTTCAGATCGGAAAGGATCGTGCTCCGCCATGAAATATGCCGCCCGTGTTCTCACAGCCATGGTTGCTGCCGCAGCGTTCCCTGTGTTTTTCCTGGCCCCCCTGCTGAAACTGCGTTACTCCGTGATTTTAGCAGGAGAAAGCGAGCTTGCGCTCAGCCTGAAGGAAATATTTTTTTCCGGCGATGGGCAGCTGCCGGCTGATAAGCTTTTCGCACTTGACGCAATGCAGCCATTAAAACCCGCCATCATCGCGCTGTGCATCCTGCTTGCGCTGGCGCTGGCCGTTGTGCTCATCCTCGTAATTTGTTCCCTGCTAAGCAGCCGCTATGCCGCCACAGCCGGCCTCTCTGGCATAGGTGCAATTTTCATGCTGTGTGCGCTGATCCCCATGCATAGGGTATCCACTATGCTGACAGATGGCTCCATCCCTATCGGCACGCTACTCGCTCAATTGCAGGAAACCGGCGCTGCAACGCAGGAATCCTTTCCCTATTACAGGGTGCCCCTTCAATTGCCGATGTGGCAGTTCAAATCCAATCTGTGGGATTCGGCGCGGCTTACTATCTTTCCCTCCTCATCATGATTCTATTATTGGTGTGGGGCCTAGCCAATATGGCGATTGAAATCGGCGCAGAGAAAAGGCCGCCCCGTCGGTTGGCGCCTAAAAAGAAAAGATAAAAAAACAGCATAAAAACAAAAGCAGCTAGGCAATGCGGAGCTTTTTTCGCATTGCCTTTTCTTCGTATACCCGTGCCGAATTTTTTCGCTGTGTGACCACCTTTTTTGGGCGAAAGCAATAAAAGCTCCTGCAAAAGCGCTTTTTATTGTTTTATTCTCAATATATTCTTCATTTTATTCATGCCATACCGCTTGACAGATAAAAAATTCTCTTTTACACTAAACCTCAGCGTCTTATCAAAGGAGGAGATTAAATGCCCGATATCATCACGATCGGAAGGGAATATGGCTCCGGCGGGAGTAAAATCGCCAAAGAGCTTGCAGCTGCACTGCAAATCCCCTTTTTCGATAAAAAACTCATTGAAATCGCCGCGAAAGAAACCGGCCTTTCTGAAGAATTCATTCAAGAAGCAGAGCAACGCCGCACCTCGAGCTTCTTATATAACCTCTCCTTCAGCAGCCGGAATTTGCCGGTATCTGATCAGGTTTTTATCGCGGAAGCTGATGTGATCAAGCGCATCGCAGCCGAAGGGCCCTGCGTGATCGTGGCAGGTGCGCCAATTATGTGCTGCGTGATCAAAAAAACTGTCTGCGTGTTTTTATCCATGCGCCCATAGCTGACAGGATCCACCGCGCAAAAGAGGAGTACGGCATCCCAGCGGACGAAGTGCAGGCCTGTGTGCTCAAGCACGATAAAGCTCGCGCCGCTTACTATAACTACTTTTCCACTGGCCATTGGGGAAAATGCCAGGATTACGATCTCACACTGAACAGCAGTTCACTCGGCATCGAGGGCGCTGTAGGCGTCCTGCTGGATCTTATTCAAAACAGGAGGGCTCTCTATGAATGAAACAACAGCACAACGCCCCGCCGAAAACAAAATGGGCGTCATGCCCATCAACCGCTTGCTGATTACGATGTCCCTCCCCATGATCATTTCCATGCTGGTGCAAGCGCTTTATAATATTGTCGACAGCATGTTCGTCGCCCAGCTAAGTGAAAATGCGCTGACCGCCGTTTCTCTCGCCTTTCCCGTTCAGAGCCTCATGATCGCGGTTGGCTCCGGCACAGGCGTCGGCATCAACGCGCTACTCTCCAAAAGCTTAGGGGAAAAGAATTTTGACCTTGCCGATAAAACAGCGGAGAACGGCATCTTTCTCGCTGTGCTCAGCTATTTGCTCTTCGCGGTTATCGGTGTTTTATTTTCTAAACCTTTTTTCCTGCTGCAAACGACCGACCCAGAAATTGTAGAAAACGGCGCTATTTACCTGATGCTCTGCTGTGTATGCTCCTTCGGCATGTTCCTGCAATTCACATTCGAGCGGCTGCTGCAATCGACTGGGCGCACATTCTATACGATGATCACCCAAGGGCTGGGCGCTATCATCAACATCATCCTGGACCCGATCATGATTTTGGCCTTTTAGGTTTTCCAAAGCTTGGCGTCGCAGGTGCTGCGCTGGCCACTGTAATCGGGCAGATTGTGGCATCTATCCTTGCACTGCTTTTCAATATCAAGAAAAATGAAGAAATTACACTCCGCTTGAAGGGCTTCCGGCCTAACGCTAAGGTGATCGGCAAAATCTATTCCGTCGGCATTCCGTCAATCATCATGCATCCATCGGCTCTGTGATGACCTTCGGTATGAATAAAATTCTAATCTCCTTTACCTCCACCGCAACAGCTGTGTTTGGCGTTTATTTTAAACTGCAAAGCTTTGTTTTTATGCCGATCTTTGGCTTGAATAACGGCATGGTACCGATCATCTCTTATAACTACGGAGCAAGGAAGCCCGATCGTATGATGAAAACCATTAAGCTGAGCATTCTCTATGCAACGTGCATCATGATCATCGGCGTTGCGATTTTTATGCTAATTCCGGACAAGCTGCTTTCTATTTTTAACGCTTCGGAAACGATGCAGCAGATCGGCGTGCCCGCGCTGCGCACCATCAGCCTCAGCTTTGTTTTTGCAGGCTTCAGCATCTGCATGCTCTCCGTGTGCCAATCCTTGGGGCACGGTATGCTCAGCCTCTCTGTCTCCGTGGTGCGTCAGCTGGTGATTTTGCTGCCTACCGCCTATCTGCTGGCCCGATTCAGCGGGCTGAACGCAGTTTGGTGGGCCTTCCCCTTTGCGGAATTGTTTTCCCTTGCCCTGTGCTTGATCTATTTCCGCTACATTTACGGTAAAGAGATCAAGCCCCTTGGAAATGCATCGTAAACTGCGGAAATGTTATCCGCCGAAAAATCCGAAAAGGAAGGATTGGACTGTTAACGCGGCTGCTCACCGGCCCCTATTTGCACGGTGGCGTTTCTCCCCTGCACGCCCAGCTTCTTAAAATTCTCGAACTTTAAAAAGGGACTGTTGCAAAATGAAATAATTTTGCAACAGTCCCGCTAATTTTGCGTTTATGCATGTATGATGCAACGCGCCCATTCTTTTCATTTTAAATCCATTACTCTACTGCACGCCGGACAAAATCCACCATCGCATCAATAACCTCTTCCTCATCATCGGAAAGCATTCCTCCAAGGAAAAGCTTTTTCCGCTCCATATAATAATTCGACACAAAGGAAAATTGATACATCATCACAAGATTATCGAGCATAAAAGCAACGGCCGCGATATCGAGATCTTCGCGCACACGGCCTTTCTCCTGATCCTCTGTGAGAATTTGAGCATATAGCTCTACCGTAACCGCTTCCGCATCACGCGAAAGCTGTTCGGATAGGCTGACCAGGCTTTGGAAGAACAGTCCAGATAAATCTGTTCATCTCTGGATACTGCCGCGCCGCATCACGCGCGATCGACAGCATCTCACGGAACGTCTCCACCACGCCCTGCTCGCGGTTTACCTTTGAGAGAAGCTGATACATTCTTTGCAGACAATACTCCATCACCTGCAAAAATAAATCCTCTTTAGAGGCAAGTAGCTATACATGGAGCCGATGCTCACACCGGCGGCGCGAGCGATAATGTTGATGTTGGCAGCGTTAAAGCCTTTTGTGGCAAATTCATGGATGGCAGCCTCAAAAATGCGTTGCCTGCGCGCAGGCGATGTTGTTTCAAAGGGGTTTTGTTTTTCTTTTCGTCTGCTGTTTTCCATTGGAACCTATCTCCGTTCCGCTGGCGGGAGGATCCTGCTCGATTACCTGCCGCTTTCTAACCAGAGGCAGGCAAAACAGATCACATTTCCCGCAATTTCATCTTGTAGTACAATGCATCCCGCGCCGCGCGCGATCCAATGCAGATTCTCGCGGGCAGAAATAATAACTCTGTTTCTGCCTGATGGAAAGAATGCCCGCCCGCGTGAAAAATCCACACGGGGCGGGCCGCCTGACTGAGAGGAATAGGCAAAGCTTTCCCGTATCAAACGGGCTCGCCCAATTTCTCCGCGCCCTTAGCCCTTTGCGTAATCAGCAACCGCAAACATGAAATTGCCGATCTGGCCCGCAAATTCCGGCGCACCGTCCAGAATGAGCTTGCCTGCCTTCAGGGAATCCAGCATATCAGCCGTACCAAGCAGAATCCCCAATGCGTCATCATAGGTCGGGAACCGCATGTTGAAGAACGGCAGGGAACGTTTATAGGTCCCACGGCCAGCCTTCGAATTGCCCGCCTTAATGCGGATGTATGCAGATACATCCGGATGGCCGTCCACGCCGATGGCATAAACACGATCCGGACTCTGTAGCGCCACTGATGGATTTCCTCATGCCCGGCTTTATTGAGCTGGCTGATGCCGCTTGTGACCAGATAGAAGAAGCACTTGACCATCAGCTTTTTCGTCTCCTCATCCTCCGGAGCCTCTGTCGCGCCAAGCAGCTTCGACATCTTTAGAAGCACCATTACAAAGGAGATAAGATCCGGCACATATTTCACCTTCAGGTGGAATTTTGGAATACAATCCGGCCCCATCTGGCCTTTAAAGAACTTATTCAATGCGGGAATGCTCTGGAATTCCAGCTCGATATGAGGGTTTCTCGTCAACCGGCCGGCATGAACAAGCCATTCGCCGCTGTTGATGACGAAGTGGGTGCCAACCTTTCCCTCCGGGCTGTCCGGATCCAGGCACTTACCTGAATGACAGCGTGCGTCTTTTTAAATTTATCGCCCAGCTTCGGGATATCCATGGCGATGACTTTTGCAAGAGGCAGCGCGGCGTTCAGGAAGATTTTGCTGGAATACAAATCATCTTTCGTAATTGCCATTGATACAATCATCCTTTCCGCGGTTTGAAAAAACCTTCAAACCTTATACCTCGTCATCCCAGGAATCATCCTCTTCAAAGTCCTTATGCATGACTTCGCGGATTGCATCCATAATGCCGTTGGCGTCAATGCCAACCATGGACATAATATCCTCATGCAGGCCGATCGGCGCGAATTTATCCTGATGGCCCAGTTTCTTGAATGCGCAGCCCTTGCCAAAATCGGCAATCACGCTCGCCACCTGGCTGCCCAGGCCGTTGATCACGCTGTGATCCTCCGCTGTGATAATGCGGCGGGTATCAACGATTGCCTTCTGCACTGCTTCCACGTCAAGGGGCTTGAGCGTATGCATATCAAGCACGCGGATCTTCAGGCCATCGGAGGCCTCCAGCGCCTTGGCCGCCTGCAACGCCTGATACACGCAGGAGCCGCATGCGATAACGGTCAGATCTGTGCCTCATGGACGGTGTGCGCCTTGCCGAGCTCAAAGCCATACTCTGTATCCTCATACAAAAGGCGGTCAAACCCACGATTGATGCGGATATAGACCGGGCCGGGCGTCTCATATGCGGCGCGGATTGCATTGACGGTTTCCATGCCGTCCGCCGGGCAGAGGTAGGTCATGTTCGGGAAGGTCAGCAGGCAGCCATATCCACGATCGCGTGGTGGGTGGAGCCCGCCTGGCCAAAGGAAGTGCCGGCATGGCTGCCGATGATCTTCACGTTAACATTTGATAGCAGATATCCGCATGGATCTGATCGGCAACGCGCATGGTTGCAAATGCGGACATTGTGGATACGAAGGGAACCAGGCCCGCCTTCGCCATACCGGCGGCGATACCGAACATATTCTGCTCCGCAATGCCGACGTTGAAGAAACGCTCAGGGAACTCCTTACGGAATACGCCGATCTTCGTGGAACCGGCAAGGTCAGCTGTCAGAGCGACAATTTCGGGATGCTCTTTTCCGAGATCGCACATTGCCTTTCCGTAGTATTCTGCAGTCGCCATCGCTTCAGAGCCGACTGCTGTATAAACAAGTCCTCCTGCCATGGTTACTTCGCCTCCTTCTCAACGCGCTCTATGCGCTTCTTATAATAGGCATCCAGCTCTTGGCGGCCTTATCGTGCATATCCTGATCAATCGCGCCGTAATGCCATTTAAAATCGTTCTCCATGAAATCAATGCCGCAGCCTTGATCGTATTGCAGATGATCATCACGGGCTTTTCGGTCGCCGCGAGCGCATAATCGATGGCGTCGCAGAGCTCCTTAAAGTTATGACCGTCAATTTCCTTCACGTCAAAGCCGAAGGCCGTCCACTTATCCGCAAAGGGCTCGAGCTTCATTTCGTCCTCTGTCGGTCCATCCATCTCCAGGCGGTTGCGGTCAACAAAGGCGATCATGTTCGTGGTGTTGAACTGGCCGGCGGACATAGCTGCTTCCCAGTTAGAGCCTTCGTCGCACTCGCCGTCGCCCAGCAGGCAATAGGTGATGTAGGATTTTTCTGAACGCGGGCGGCCAGAGCCGTGCCGACTGCGATAGAAAGGCCATGGCCCAGGGAGCCTGTGGAGGCGTCTACACCCACAACCTTATTGGAATCCAGATGGACGCCCATCTTGGAATTCGTCAGGTTAAAGGTTTTGAGCTGCTCCGGATCGTTCCAGCCCAAGTCGCAGAGAAGGCCGGCATAGCCGATGCCGATATGGCCCTTAGAGAGGATGAAACGGTCGCGGTCCGCCCAAGTGGGGTCATCCTTCTTAATATTCATGTACTTGTAATAGAGCACTGTTAGGATATCCATCGAGCTCAGGCTGCCTCCGATATGGCCGCTGCCCGCCATGAGGTGGTATCCAAGGCTGTGTGCCTGAGCTGATTAGCCTTCGCCTCCAGGTCAAGCCACTCCTGCTTTGTTAATGGCATGTGGAAATTCCTCCTTTATTTCGTGTTTCTATCCATCCGCGCTCCGCGCGGTTAGGTGCAATTCAGCCGGCCGCCTGAAAAGAGCAACCGGATTATCTCATCAATCAGCCGATCTCCGGATGATTCTTGCGCAGGATCTTAAAGCACTCCTCCGCCACTTCAATCGTATGGTTAATATCCTCATGCGTCAGGGACGCGTTGATGAAGTGGTTGTGGTGAGAGGTGAGGAAGATGCCGCGGCGCACCATATCGGCAACCCATTCCTGATGGAGCATTAGGGAATCGTCATCCGCAATGCGCAGGTAGAACAGGGAGGGCATTCCGGATGCGATCAGGTGGAAGCCATGCTCCTGGCCCGCCTTTACAAGGCCCGTCGTCAACTCGCGGCCGAGCTCGTCAAAGAGCTTGGGCGTGTTGAGCTTTTTCATCTTATTGATGCAGGCGATACCTGCCGCAAACGGCACGGCGCTCATCCAGTAGCTGCCCGTAAAGGTGATGCCGCTAACAACATCCTTCAGGGATTCACGGCCGCACAGGGCGGACACGTTGTAGCCATTGGCCAGCGCCTTGCAGAAGCAAATCAGGTCAGCCTTGAAGCCAAAATAATGGTCGGAGCCTGCAAGATCCATGCGGAAGCCCGCGCGCACGTCGTCAATAATGAGCACAACGCCGTTGTCGTCGCAAAGCTTGCGCACCTTCTGCCAATAGCCTCGTCCGGGAAGAAGTTGTCGTTGAAATTGCCGTGCATATAAGGCTGGGCAATCAGGCCGGCGATTTCGCCCTTATAATCGGAGAATAGTTTCTCCAGCGCAGGATAATCGTTAAAATTAACATAAAGGTTATTGGCGACCTCTTCCTCCAGCACGCCCGAATAATCGAGCTTCTGCGTCCAGGGAGAAACGCCGTGATAATAGCCGTTGAAGAAAACGATCTTCTTGCGGTGTGTCGCAGCGCGGGCGGTCATCACGGCAAGGCTCGTCACATCGTTGCCGTTCTTTGCAAAAAACGCCCAATCAGCGGAAGCGACCGTATCAACCAACAGCTCCGCGAAATCAACCATGATCGAAGAGGGGATCGTCACGCAGTTTTCTTTTTTAAGCTGTGCGAGCGCCGCCTTATCGACATCCTCATCACAGTAGCCCAACACGTTAGGGCCGTAACCGCACATGTAGTCGATATAATCGTTACCGTCCTCATCCCAAAAATGCGAGCCTTTCGCATGGGAGGAATACAGCGGGAAAGCGTTATTGGGGATATAGCAGCCTCGGACGGGCCTGATGGCCATAAATGCCCGACGGGATGACTTTCAGCGCGCGGTCAAAAGCAGCGCGGCTTTTTTCATAAGTATTTACTTTAAAGCTCATTCCTGTCACCTCCTGAGTTACGCCAAATAGATGGACACACGGTCCAAAATCCGGTTGACGTTATCGATCATGTTTACCATACCGCTCATGGCGATAGAACCATCACAGATGCAGCCCATGGCGCTAACTTCACCACGCAGGAGCTGGCCCGCAATTTCAAGGCTGCCAAAGGTCATGGCCGCACGCGGCTTGTCGCAGCGGTCTTTAATTGTAACCATGTGGTGATTGCGCACGCGCAGCGTCACGCCGATATCGCCGTTCACGTTCATCGCGATGTCCCCATCCGGGATCAAGCCCGTGCTGAAAATGCCGCTCTTATCGTGGTTAGCCACCTGAGAAATGGCAACCGCCGCAGTATAGAGCGTCAGGCGTGTGCTGATTGCACGGAATTCCGGATCCTTCATGTCCTCTGGCTCCGGGCGCAGATACTTTGCCAGCAGATCGGTCAGCGGCACAAAGCTCTTAAGCAGGAACTTCAGATGCGCGAAGCCCTTGGAGGGGATCGGCGTCGTCGTGCCGTCAAGCAAGCCGTTAAACTTCTCGCAGGAGCTGAAGGGAAGCTTTACGTCGCATTTTTCAACGCCTTCCTCCATCCTGCAGCGCCCGTTTTTGAAGGTGATCGTGGCAGCGGGGCCCCCTTTCACCTCAAAGCCGATCGAAAGAGGCTTTTTGTTGGTCAGGAGCGCACCGGCGTTGGGATCCAGCGCACACAGATTCTCCAGCGTGCCGAGAACGCCGAACAGATTGATGTACGCCATGGTTTTGGTGTCGGTCGTTGTTAACAAGGTACCTTCCTCCTTTTTCGAGTGAGTGCTCATTCTATTACTATCGAAACATATGCGGGTTCCCACCCGCATATGAATTGAAGCCGATAAAGAACAGTATAGGCACGATCATCTCTGTATACTTGTTTGTTATTTTACCAAAATTCAATGAACATGTCAACGCACTTTCGTCATTCTGACAGTCAAAGAAATCGACTAAATTCTGTGCGGAATGACGAAACAAATCTTTGTTTTTTCTTTATTGTAATATTTTCTTCCTCTCTCCAAATTGGCATGAATGAATTTTTAGGTTAAACGGATTGAAAATCCTGATTACTTATTGTTTTTCAATTTTACAAAAAAGCCATCCGGACTGCAAGTGAATATTTCTGGGAATCTTTTTGCTTTTATCAATCTGTTATCCGATAAAACTGTCCGCTCAGGCCGGATTCCCGGGCTCCATGCTTGCAGGAATCTTCTTATAGCTTCGCAAGGACACCGGCCGTCCTAAGGCCTTTGTAGGCAATAAGGTGCGCTGGCCCTAGCGTGGCTTTTCCCAATTGCCTGAAAGCATCTCATTCCCATCAGAAACGGGGATAGCTGTTTTCACAGCCATCCCCTCCATCGTGTTAAAAAACAATTTTAATTTGCCTGATACATAACCGCACCGCCGGCCTGCTAAATAAGGATTAATATTTAATTAGGTAGTTTTCCAGTTCCCATTGGGAAACCTTGGTGCGGTAATCCTCCCATTCGGACTTTTTAGCTTCCAAGTATTTGGTATAAACATGATCGCCCAGAGCTTCCATAATAAAGGCGTCGCCTTCAAACGCCGCGACAGCCTCTTCCAAGCTGCCCGGAAGCATTTCGATTCCAGCGGCCTTGCGCTCTTCTTCCGTCATATGATAAATATTGGAGTCTGTTGATGGCGGCGGAGTCATGCCCTTTTCAATCCCATCGAGCCCGCCATCAGGCAGAGCGCCATTTCCAGATACGGATTGCAGGCTGGGTCTGCGCTGCGCAGTTCCACGCGCGTGCCAGCTCCACGCGCCGAAGGCACACGAATCAATGGGCTACGATTTTTGCGGACCAAGCGATATAAACCGGAGCCTCATATCCAGGCACCAACCGCTTATAGGAATTGACCAACGGATTGGTGATGGCGGTCATGCTCTTGATATGTGCCATGATACCCGCGATAAACTGATAGGCGGTGGCGCTGAGGTTGTTGACATCGGTTTCATCATAAAATGCGTTTTTGCCATCTTTAAACAAAGACATATTCGTATGCATACCAGATCCATTGATCCCAAAAATCGGCTTAGGCATAAACGTGGCATGCAAGCCATGCTGCTGCGCATAGGTTTTCACCACATATTTAAACGTCATCACATTATCCGCCGTGGGCAGAACCTCATCATATTTAAAATCAATCTCGTGCTGTCCCTCTGCAACCTCGTGGTGAGAGGCCTCGATCTCAAAGCCCATTTCTTCGAGCGCTAAGCAGATATCGCGGCGGCAGTTTTCGCCGAGATCCACTGGACCAAGGTCAAAATACCCGCCCTCGTCATTGGTTTTAGTGGTAGCTTTCCATCCTCATCCACATGAAACAGGAAAAATTCGCATTCCGGGCCAACGTTAAAAGAATAGCCCATATCGGCAGCCTTCTTGATCGCCCGTTTCAGGATATAGCGCGGATCGCCCTCAAATGGCGTGCCGTCCGTCCGGTAAACATCACAAATCAGGCGGGCCACTTTGCCAAACTGCGGGCGCCATGGGAAGATCACGAAGGAATCGTAATCCGGGCGAAGATACATATCAGACTCCTCAATGCGGACAAAGCCTTCAATCGAAGAGCCGTCAAACATGCATTCATTATTGAGCGCCTTCTCCAATTGGCTAACAGTAATCGCCACATTTTTCAGTTGGCCAAGAATATCCGTAAACTGAAGGCGGACAAACTTCACGTTTTCTTCCTGTGCAATGCGGAGGATATCTTCTTTCGTATACTTTCCCATGACAATGCCCCTTTTCTAAAAAAATAAAAAGAGCAAAAGCATTCCATCCGGAGCGCCTTTGCTCTAATGCTATTTATTATATGCGCCACACGGCGGCCTGTCAATTAAAAAATAGCAATTTTTAATTTTTGCTGTTTTTTCAGCGGAGGCAACAAATCCCCCTTGCCCTCCAGCAGCGTCATTTGTGCATCTCACCATACCGCAAACCCTTATTCCTGCCTATTATCCTCTCTCTGGGACAATTCTTGCACAACGCGGATCTCCATCACGCGCCGGCCGTCCGTTTTCGTTACTGTCACATGGAGGCGGCCATCCGTAAAACGGTCGCCTTCCACCGGAATCCGCCCCAGCTCTTCCATCACCCAACCGCTGACGCTGACATAATCGCGTTCTTCGTCAATGGAAAACAAATCAAACATATCCTCCAGATTTGCGCTGCAATCGATCGTATAGCTTCCATCCGGATTGAGGCGGAACTCCTCATTCACCTCATCGTGCTCATCCCAGATTTCGCCCACCAGTTCCTCCAGCACATCCTCCAGCGTTACAATGCCTGCTGTGCCGCCGAATTCATCCACCACCACAGCCATGTGAGTGGCCGCATGCTGCATCTGATTGAGTAGACGGGAAATCGGCATATTTTCCGGCACCCAGATCACTTCCTGCATCATCTCGGCCACCGGCCGCCCCTCGTCCCAGCAATAGGAATAGAAATCCTTTTCGTGGATTACGCCGCGGATATCGTCCAAATTTTCATGATAGACCGGTAGTCTGGAAAAATGATTTCCTTTAAAGATAGCCGCAATCTCCTCCGGGCTATCCGTATCCTCGACCGCCACGATATCCACGCGGGGCGTGAGAATATCCTCCGCGTTAAGATCGTGGAATTCGATCGCGAGCGGATTAGTCTGCCTCATGCGCATCAATGCCGCCATCATTCTCCGCCTCGCCGACGAGGGTCATCAGCTCTTCCTCCGTGATACCCGGATCGTCACCGCCATGAAACAGGCGCAGCAGCAGCTTTTCCATTGGGCAAAGAGGAAATTGACCGGCTTGAGGAGCATAATGAAAAAGCGCAGCAGCGGGGCGAACGCCATTGCTATTCGCTCCGGCCTCTCCTTTGCCAGGCTTTTTGGGGAAATCTCGCCGAAAATGAGAACCACCACCGTCAGCACAATGGTGGATACCGGCACGCCCCTCTCCCCCATCCACCGGGTGAAAAGCACTGTTGCAATCGAAGCAGCGGATAGGTTCACAATATTGTTGCCGATCAAGATGGTCGAAAGAAGCCTATCGTAATCCTCCGCCATGCGCAACACCAGCCCCGCGCGCTTGCTGCCCGCCGCCTCTCTGTTCTTCAGGCGAATTTTATTAATGCAGGAAAACGCCGTTTCTGTTGAGGAAAAGAAGCCGGACATTAAAATCAAGCATAACAGAACAACCAGCAAGATAATACTGCTACTGTCCATTGAGGACCATCACTCCAATATCCATTTCTAATGGGATTTATTTTATCTGATTCTCTTCCCTATTTCAAGGATTTTATAACAAATCCAGCAAAATGAATTTTTGCTTTGTATCCGACCACCCGATTTCGGCCAATCCCTCTTTTTGCGCAGAGCCTATCGCTTGAAGCCGCATTGCGCCGACACTTGCGGTTGATTCAGAAAAGAAACTATGATACGATACACATAAAGGTTTAGAGGTTATTTTGGAAAGGACGTGACAGCAATGCCGAAACGCAGCGACTATATTTCCTGGGATGAATACTTTATGGGGATTGCCCTGCTATCCGCCATGCGCAGCAAAGACCCTTCCACACAGGTGGGGGCGTGTATCGTCAACGCGCAGAACAAGATCATGTCCGTCGGTTACAACGGGCTCCCGCTCGGTTGCGACGACGACCTGTTCCCCTGGGAGCGTGAGGGGATGATTTCAACACAAAATACCCCTATGTATGCCATGCGGAATTGAACGCGATCCTCAACAACGCCGGTCGGCCGCTCGATGGCTGCAAAATCTATGTAGCGCTTTTCCCCTGCAACGAATGCGCAAAGGCAATCATCCAGTGCGGCATCAAAGAAGTGATCTACATCTCCGATAAATATGCGGATTCCGTCGCTGTGCGCGCCTCCAAGCGGATGTTTGAAGCGGCGGGAGTCGCCTATACGAAGCTCACCGGCCTGCACGAGGAGTTGACGCTCACTTCCGCGAGGAGGATATTTGACCTGCCGATTCGAGAGAGAAAAGAGGGCATCATGCAAAAGAAACAAATTTTATATATTGCTTTGGGGCTTTTTCTTATGCTTTTCCTGCTGTTCGGCGGCAAAGCCGCAAAAGCTATTATCCAGCCCCTGATCGCCCCTGCGCCCGCTGAGCGCCATTCAAAGGCGAAGGCGCGGAATATCACGCTTCAAGCAAACGACTATGTGTTATTCGGCTCCTATCAGGGTGAGCCGATCCTTTGGCAGGTGCTGCGTATCCAGGAGGGCAAGCCTCTGCTTTGGAGCAGCCGGATTCTCTGCTTTAAGGCCTTTGATGCAGCCGGGGAGGATGCAGCCCTTCACAGGGGCGCGGACTTGCCGCCCAGGGATCAAATCGTTGGGCGGATAGTTCTCTGCGGCAATGGCTCAACTGTGTGGAGCAGGAGGTGCCCTGGTCGCACTGCCCGCCTGCCGCACAGAATGTGCTGGACGGGCTGAACCCATATGCGGACGAGCCCGGCTTTCTGGCCGGGTTTACCGCGCAGGAATGCTCGCTTTTGGCAGAGCGCAAAGGAGATCTGATTTTTCTGCTCAGTCAAAAGGAAATCAGCGGGTGGGTTCCCGCAGCAAAACGGGCGAAGCGGTTGACCCACACCGCGAGTGTAAGCGACCGCTCGCCTTATCTGAATCTCCCCATGAGCCCGGAGTGGTATTGGACCTCTACCCCGGCCAATTCCACCCGCACAGGCGTGGCGACAGTGACCACCAACGGCAGCTTTTATAAAGACCCGGCATACGACGGCCACACCGGCGTATGCCTGCCGCCCTGCTCAAAACGCAAAATGTGAAGGCGTGCGGCAACGGCACGCAGGGAAGCCCCTATCAGCTCGAGGGGGCGGTTAGATGAAGCAAGAAAAGCAGCGTATCTCTTCCCTGCGACAATCTCCGTGGTTCCCCCTAGTAGGATACGGCGCGATATTACTGGCCTTTTGTCTTTTTTGTACCCGTCTGTTTTTCAAAACAGACGACGGCAATTTCACCGGAATTTTGCTCAGCCCGGATTTCTCCCTCTATGGATTTCTGTCGCAGCGATATCTCACATGGTCTGGCCGCACGGTGGGGAAGCGCTTCTCATGCTCTTCCTGCGCGCGCCGCTGGTTTGCTGGAAGCTTGTCAATTTTGGCCTGCTATTCTATATCTCCTATTTCCTATGCCGGTTGTTTACATGGGCGGAGGGCCCGCTCCCGGCGCGTGAACGAATTTTGTTTGGTAGCGCATCCCTCTGGATGATTTTCTTTTTATCCCTCAATTCGCCTGCTTTTTGGTTTTCCGCCACGTTTTTCTATGTATGGCCGGCAGCGGCAATGCTTTACACGCTTTCCCCGCTTGTTGCGCTGCTGTTCGGCCAAAAAGTGCGCTGGCGCTGTTTACCGCTCTGGTGCCTCGCGGCAGTGCTCGCTGCCTCCCAAGAGCAATCCTGTGCGCTGACGCTCACATTTTTCCTCCTCCTACTTGCCGCTTTGTGGATGCGGGAGAAGCATTTCCGGCCCATCTTTCTTTTACAGCTTTTGATTCTCGCCGCGGAAACAGCGTGGGTGCTCCTCTCGCCCGGCGGCAGCGCCCGCACGGCGGCTGAGGCGGCTGCCGCCTATCCGAATTTTCCACAGCTTTCGCTCTTACAAAAGCTGTGCGGCGGATTGGTGAACCTCTTGGCGCACCAATTTTCTATATCCAATTGATTGCTATTCTTCTGCTCGCCTTTTTAAGCATTGCCGCCCTCCAGCTTGCCCCGAAAAAATGGCTGAAAATTTTGCTTGCTGCGCTCAATGGCGTTCAGTTCTTCCTCTGCGTGCCCTTCAATATCCTCCTAGCTGCAACGCGCGGTGGTTTTCAATGGCTCAACGCGGCCTTCGCCGAGCGCGCTTTCGATTGGGCCGCCTGCCTGGCGCTTGCGCTCGGTTTGCTGTGCCTGCTCGCGGATCTTGCGCTCAGCCTGTTTTTGTGGCTCAGGCGGCGGGATGCTGCCCATGCGGGCGTGTTATTGTGCATTCTGGCTGCCTATGCCAGCGCGATGACCATCAGCCTTTCTCCAACCATCTATTCCTCTGGGCAGCGCGTTTTCTTCTATACGGACATTTTGCTACTCGCCGCCATAGGTCTACTTTATTGCACGCTCCCGCAGACAAAGGCCGTCCGGCGGTTGCGCATAGGCGCTTATGGATATGCAGGCGTAAACTTTATATTGGATGTCATCCTCTTCACGCTTCTGGAGCTTCCCTGGCTGGGATGACGGAAAGGATTCATATGGGAAAAACATTGGTGCTCGCTGAAAAGCCCAGCGTCGCGCGGGAGCTTGCCCGTGTGCTTGGCTGCAAACAGAAGGGCGACGGCTGCCTCCTAGGCGGCCAATATATCGTGACCTGGGCGCTCGGCCATCTGGTCACTCTGGCAGACCCGGAGGCCTACAGCAAGCAATACCAATCCTGGAGGCTAGAGGATCTGCCCATGCTGCCGGAAAAGATGCAGCTCGTCGTCATCAAACAGACCGCCAAGCAATTTCACGCGGTGTCTCACCTCATGCATCGGCAGGATGTCACTGAGCTCATCATCGCGACGGACGCCGGCCGCGAGGGAGAGCTGGTCGCCCGCTGGATCATGCAGAAGGCAGGTTGGAAGGGAAAAACAAAACGGCTCTGGGTCTCCTCCCAGACGGATAAAGCCATTCGGGAGGGGTTTGCCCATCTCAGGCCTGCCGCAGAATACGACAGCCTTTATCGCGCCGCTCAGGGCCGCGCGGAGGCGGATTGGCTCGTGGGCCTCAATGTGACCCGCGCGCTCACCTGCAAGCACAACGCACAGCTCTCCGCTGGGCGCGTGCAAACGCCTACGCTCGCGCTGATCGTGCAGCGCGAAGAGGAAATCCGCGCCTTCCGCCCAAAGGAATATTTCTCCGTACAGGCGCAGTTCGACGGCTTTCGTGCTCTCTACCGGGATGAAAGGGGCCAATCCCGCTTTTTCGACCGCGCGCGGGCGGAGCGCATCGTTTCCTCCTGCGCCGGGCAGGCCGCGGTGGTCGCCCGCCTGCATAAGGAATTAAAAAAACTGCCGCCACCCGCCGCCTACGACCTGACGGAGCTCCAGCGGGACGCCAACAAAAAATACGCCTATTCCGCCAAGCAGACGCTCTCGATCATGCAGCGGCTCTATGAAACCCACAAGCTTTTGACCTATCCGCGCACGGATTCCCGCTATATTTCCGACGACGTCGTGCCTACCCTCCCGGAGCGGCTGCGTGGGATCATGACCGGCCCCTATGCGGCCTATGCCCGTGCCATCCTGCGCGCAAAGCCGATCCCCACGAAGGCGATCGTCAACAATCAAAAGGTGACCGACCACCATGCTATCATCCCCACAGAGGAGCCGGCTGATCTCTCTGCCCTCTCTCCGGAGGAACGCAACGTCTATGACCTCGTGGTGCGGCGCTTCCTCGCGGTGCTCTCCTCTCCCTGCGGCTATGAGGAAGTGGATCTGGCACTCACCATCGGAAAGCACACGTTTTATGCTAAGGGGAAGACCGTCACAAATCCTGGCTGGCAAACTGTTTACGGTGCGCAAGCAGCCCTGGAGGAACCAGAAGCAGAAGAGGAGACGGAAAGTCAGTCCTTCCCCGTTCTTACCCAGGCGCGAAGCTTGCCGTCAGGCAGGTCTGTCTCTCCCCCGGCCAGACCAAGCCCCCCGCGCGCTACACGGAGCAACGCTTCTAACGGCCATGGAGCACCCGGGCGGTCAAGTGCAAGACCAAAAGCTGCGCCGTACGCTGGAGGAGACAAGCGCCTCGGCACGCCTGCCACGCGGGCGGACATCATCGAGAAGCTGTTCGACGCCTTTTGCATCGAGCGGCAGGGCAAGGAAATCCGCCCCACCTCCAAGGGGCGGCAGCTCATCGGGCTCGTCCCGCCCGATCTGAAGAGCGCGGCGCTCACTGCCCAGTGGGAGCAGCGGCTTCAGCGCATCAGCAAAGGGCAGGAAAGTCTGCCCGCCTTCCTCATAGAAATGCGAAAATACGCAACCAGCCTCGTTAGGCAGGTGATCGCAAGCAACGCGGCCTACGTCCACGATAACGTCACCCGCGAAAAATGCCCGGATTGCGGCAAATTCCTGCTCGACGTTAACGGCAAACGGGGCCGGATGCTGGTTTGCCCGGATCGGGAATGCGGCTACCGTAGGAGCCTCTCTGTTCAAACGAACGCCCGTTGCCCCAATTGCCACAAAAAGCTGGAGCTTCGCGGCGAAGGGGAGCAAAAAATGTTCACCTGCATCTGCGGTTACCGGGAACGGCTCAGCGATTTTGAAAAGCGCAAAAAAGCGGCGGGCGCAAACAAGAGCGACGTTCGAAAATATCTGGAGCGGCAACAAAAGGAACAGGCCTCCCGCGGCAATTCCGCGCTTGCGGATCAACTCGCCAAATGGAAGGCCCAGCAGGAAGAAGATGAATGAAAGGGGCGGCTGTATGGAGATTCGGGAAGCCTCTTTTTCGGAAAAGAGGCAAATCATCCGGCAGTATCCGCACACGAAATCGTTTCTCAAGCGCAAGGGGATCTTATCTGTTGCGGCCAAAGCCGGGCGGCTGCTTGGTTTTGCATTTGTGCAGCGCAGGAAGATTACCACTGAGCCGCGTTTGACGGAGGATTTAATCCTGGTGATTGAAGTATTCAGCCAGCAGAGCGCTGCAAGGGGATCGCCAGCGCGCTCGTTGGGCATATAAAAGAACAGGCTGTCGCGGCGGAAAGCTATCAGGTAATCGCCTATTATGCGCCGGATAATCTCCCCTCCCATAAGCTATGGATCAAAAATCAGTTTTGCGTGACCCCGCCGGATCCCAAGCTGGATCGGCATTTATCCAGTTGCTGTGCGCTCTATAAATGCTGCGTTTCGCCCGCGCACCGGAAGAAAGGATTGTCCTATGAAATCATGATTGTGGAAGATCACCCTAAAATTCGGGAGGAGCTCTCCGCTCTGCTGCGCCGCTATGGGTATGAAACCTGCGCGCCGAGCAGCTTTGACCATATTGTGGAGGCCATCTTGCAGGAGGGAGCGGATCTGATCCTGCTTGATATTAACCTGCCGCTTTTTGACGGCTATTATATCTGCCGGGAGGTGCGAAAAGCCTCCGCTGTGCCGATCATCATCGTAACTAGCCGCGACAGCGAAACAGATGAGCTGATGAGCATGAACCTGGGCGCAGATGACTTTATCACCAAACCCTACAACACACAAATTCTTCTCGCCCATATTGCCTCTGTGCTCAAGCGTGCCTATCGGAGCCCAGAGGAATCGGCGGAGCTCTCCTGGAACGGCGTGTCGCTCAGCCTTTCCCGCAGCGCCGCCCGCTGTGGGGACCGAGAGACAGAGCTGAGCAAAAACGAAACGCGCATCCTGCACGTGCTCATCCGCAACCGAGATACAATTGTCAGCCGCGATGTAATCATGAACGAGCTTTGGCAATCGAACGAATTTGTCGACGACAATACGCTCACCGTCAACATCAACCGCCTGCGCAAAAAGCTTGCAGAAATCGCGCGCCAGATTATATTGTGACGAAACGCGGGCAGGGCTACACCGTCTGACCTACCGGCTTGCGCAGAAAGGGTGCCAATCATGAAGTTCTTCGTTTTTCTCCGATCCAAGCTCCTATACCTTTTGATGAGCGCCGCCTGCATGGGCTTCACCTGGCCCTGCTCAGCGTTTTGCGGCAATCCGCCGCTACGATCGTATCGATCCTGATCCTAGAGGCGCTCGCCGTACTTTTGCCGGTTGCGGTGGAATATGCGCGCAAGCGCTCCTATTACAGCCGCCTTCTGCGCAGCCTCGACGCGCTCGACCGCAAAGTCCTGCTATGCGAGGTGCTTGACGAGCCCGATTTCCTAGAAGGGCGGATTCTCTATCAAACGCTGATGGTCTGCAATAAGTCTATGAACGACGAGATTGCCTTTTACCGCCGCCAGGAGGAGGAATACCGCGAATATATTGAAGCCTGGATGCACGAGGTAAAAACGCCGCTTGCCGCGGCCAAGCTCACGTTGGAAAACGCCCCTGGAGCTGTTCCGGCGAGCGTATCCGAAGATCTCCGCAGGATTGAAGACGATCTGGAGCAGGCCCTCTTTTACGCGCGGAGCAACAGCGTAGAAAAGGATTATCTGATCCGCCCCGCCTCCCTGCGCGAGCTTGTGAATACGCTGTGCGCCGTAATGCGAAGGATATGATTGCAAGCCGGATCAAGCTTCAGCTGGAGCCCCTTGATTACACTGTGCTCACCGATATGAAATGGGTGGATTTTATTCTCAATCAAATCCTTGTGAACGCTATCAAATACCGCAGCGCTTCCCCCTCTATTCATATTTACGCCCAGCAGGAGAAAAATAGCGTTGCCCTCACAATTGCGGATAACGGCATCGGCATTCGCGCAGCGGATTTGCCGCGCGTTTTTGAGCGCGGCTTTACCGGCGAAACCGGGCGCAAATTTTCAAAGGCGACCGGGCTGGGCCTTTATCTGAGCAAGCGGATGTGCGACAAATTGGGGATCGGCCTCTCCCTTGCGTCCGTTGAGGGGGAGGGCACTACAATTCGCCTGGTTTTTCCAAGCGGCACGATGCATGATCTTTCAAAAGACACATAAGGCGCGAAGTAAATGACAAATGCAGGCCGACGGCCTGCATTTATTGTTTCAATACGGCCCAAAAACGGAGACGCGCCTTCTTAACCTTACAAAATTGTTCGGCGGCGGTAAGCTTCCCCGATGGCAGCCATTACGCGCCGCTGTTAAAATGGAGGCATCATAGATTACAGGAGGTCGTTCATATGGAATCCATTTTAAAGGTGGAACATCTCGAAAAATATTATGGCAACCGCGGAAATGTTACCAAAGCGGTTGAGACATCAGCTTTACCGTAACGCAAGGCGAGTATATCGGCATTATGGGGGCATCCGGCAGCGGTAAAACAACGCTTTTAAACTGCATCTCTACGATCGATTCCGCCACCGCAGGGCATATTTTTATCCGCGGGCAGGATGTGACGCAGCTCAAGGCAAAGGAGCTCTCCCGCTTCCGCCGTGAGCAGCTCGGCTTCATCTTCCAGGAATTCAATCTGCTCGACACGCTCACTGCTTTTGAAAACATCGCCCTGGCGCTGACCGTGATCGGCACTCCCGCTAAGGAGATTGACGGCCGTGTGCACAACGTCGCAAAACGGCTTGAAATTGATAGTATCCTGGGGAAATATCCCTACCAGCTCTCCGGAGGCCAGCAGCAGCGCGTTGCGAGCGCACGGGCGATGATTACCAACCCCTCCCTGATCCTTGCGGATGAGCCAACCGGGGCCCTCGATTCCAAATCCGCCCGCATGCTGCTCGATAGCTTTGAAACGCTCAACCGCGAGCTCGGCGCCACAATCCTCATGGTCACGCATGACGCGTTTACGGCGAGTTACTGCAAACGCATCCTTTTCATCAAAGATGGAAAATCTTTAACGAGCTGCTGCGTGGCGCGGATACGCGCAAGGCCTTCTTTGAAAAGATCATCGAGGTTGTAACCCTTCTGGGAGGTGACAACGGCGATGTTTTATAAGCTTGCTTTTAAAAACGTAAAAAAGAGCCTGAGCGACTATGTGATCTACTTCCTAACGCTCTCCTTCGGCGTATGCCTCTTCTACGTATTCAACGCTGTGGAAGCCCAGCAAACCATGCTCCTCCTTTCAGAGCAGCAGCACGCCCTGCTCCAAACCGGCACGGCTATGCTTGGCTACCTCTCCGTATTCATCTCCTTCGTGCTGGCGGGCCTTATTCTCTATGCCAATAACTTCCTCATCAAGCGGCGCAAGCGCGAGCTTGGCCTGTATATGACGCTCGGGATGGATCGGGGCAAAATCTCTCGCATCCTCACGGCAGAAACCTTTGTGATCGGCCTATTCTCCCTTGGCGTGGGCCTTTTAATCGGCATTGCCGCATCACAGGGCATGAGCGTTTTGACGGCAAAGCTGATGAACGTGCCGATCAAGGATTTCGCGTTTTCCTTTTCTAAAGATTCCCTGCTCAAAACAATCCTCTATTTTGGTGTGATCTTCCTCGTGGTTATGCTCTTCAATATCCGCACGGTTTCCAAATATAAGCTCATCGATCTCATCCATGGCGGCCGCAAGAATGAGACATTGCGTATCAAAAAGCTCTGGGTCTGCGTGGTGATTTTCCTGCTCTCCGTTGCCTGTCTTGGCGCGGCCTATTATATGATCATTGACAACGGCCTGTTTCTTCTGGATCGCCAGTTTTTCGGCTCGCTGATCCTCGGCTCCATTGGCACGGTGTTGTTTTTCCTCTCCCTTTCCGGCTTTTTGCTACGGATCGCAAAAGGGAATAAACGCCTCTACTATAAGGGCTGAACATGTTTGTCCTACGCCAGCTCAACAGCAAAATTAACACCAATTTCATTTCCATGTCCATCATCTGCATTATGCTGCTGGTCACCATCGGCACCTTCTCCTGTGGCCTGGGCGCGGTGGATGTGATGGCGGGCCAGGTGGATGACGCCGCCCCCTTTGATATTACCCTGAAAAGCCAGAGCTCGAAAAATGGCCCGCAGGATATTGAGGCGGATCTCAAGTCGCACGGCTTTGATTTTGCGAAGCAATTCAGCGGATATACGCAGATTTGGCTCTTCAACACAGGTGATTTGACCTTCCGCCCACTCTATGATTTTGCGGTAGAAACCATGGGCGCCACCTATATTGAAGAGCGGGATGCTTCCTATTCAATCCCCCTGATTCGCCTTTCCGATTATAACAAGCTGCTCGCCCTGCGCGGGGAGGCGCCCATCTCCCTTGCTGCGGATGAATATGCCGTGGTCTGCAACGTAAAGAAATGCATCAAATTTTAAAGGCCTATGTGGAGCAAGGGCGGACCTTTTCGATCAACGGCGTTGAACTGCGCCCCTCAAGCCTGGAAATTCAGCAATACCCTTTGCAAAACGGTATGATGGCCATGGAGACCGGCACGCTGGTTGTGCCGGATACTCTTGCGGAGAGTTGCGAGCCTATGACCGCTTTGCTCAACGCCAATTACACAAAGCCCGGCGAAACGGGTGAAAATGCCTTTGCCGCAGAAATCGCAGCGCTCTATGGTAAGGGGGAGGAAGCGCCGCGTCCCTACACAAATGCGCTCTCCCATTATGAGCTCTATATGCAAAGCGGCGGCATGAAGCTCATGATTTCCTATTTCGTCATCTATGTAGCATCGTGTTTCTCATCACCTGCGCAGCCATCTCGCTCTGCAACAGCTTTCGGAAGCCTCCGACAATACGGAGCGCTACCGGCTGCTGCGCAGGCTCGGCACTTCAGGCCGCATGATCGACCGGGCGCTGTTCACTCAAATCCTCTCTTACTTCATGCTCCCGCTGGGGCTAGCGGTTATCCATTCCGTTGTGGGTATTTCCGTGGTCAACAACGCGATCGCCCAGTTTGGCCATTTAAACGCTCTTCCCAATATCCTCATGGCGGCGCTGCTGTTTTTGATCATCTACGGAGCTACTTCCTAGCCACCTTCCTGGGCAGCAGGAAAATGATCCGTTCAAAAGAGCCCTAAGGCAGGGCTGCTTCGAAAGGAGCTGCAACAATCATGCATTATTTCCTCATTCGCATCCTGTCGTTGGCGGCCGCCCTGCTCGCCATATGCTGTATCCTCTCCGGTATACCGGCCTGTGATAAGGATACGATCCTCCGGCATTACGATAACGCGCTCCAGGTAGGCGGTGCGCTCGCCCGCACGCCGGACGCCGCCCTACAAGGGATCCGAGTTCCTGGAGGGGATAGCTATACGGGCTCTTATACGGCCGCTTACCAAAACTTCAGCGGCAGGGAGATTCTCTTCGGCGGCACGGCACTGAAGCGCCCGGCGGGCGATACGATCACTGTTTCCTGTATGCTAAGCAGCACAGGAGGGCGGGCAAAACTTCTTTTCTGCTCCGGCAGCAACGCACCCAAGGTTCTACTCAAAGATAATGGCACATGTACGAACACGCTCACGCTCCCTGTAGGCAGCAGCAGCGTTGAGATTATCCTCATCGGGTATTCCGGAGAAATACAAATCACCGTTTCCTAACAAACAGCACGCCCAGCCTTCTATCGCTGTGTCAACAAGCCCGCCCGGATTAACCGGGCGGGCTTGTTGCATCTTGGGCAGAACAGAGGGAAGAAAACGCCCCATTTAGTCTCATTCCACTTTTTGTATCATAGGGATTGCCTTTTAAAAGACTTTGCTGTATGGTAAAATAGCTTCAAAGCTTATGGCTTTGAAGCATTGGAAAAATGCCTGTCGGCGCGAAACGCTCCTACCGCAGAGCGGCAACGCCATTTTTCGCAGAGGTTAGCCTATCTGCGTATGGTAAAACAGCTTCAAAGCTTATGGCTTTGAAGCATTGGAAAATGCCTGTCGGCGTGAAAACGCCTCCTACCGCAGAGCGGCAACGCCATTTTTGCACGGGGGCATTCTATAATAAATAGTCGGGAAGGGAGGGGGCCTCTTGTTGCAGATTGCCATTTGTGATGATGAAAAGTTCATGCGCGACGCCTTGTTTTCCATGAGCGCGACCTGCTTGCCAGGCCGGGGAGGATGCGCATATCCTGCTTTTTGCGGATGGGGAGTCGCTCTGCCGGTCCTGCGAAGAGGGAACGCCCTTTGACCTAATCCTATTGGATATCAAAATGGATGGAATTGACGGCATGGCTGCTGCAAAACGCATCCGCGCGTGCAACAGCAAAGCCCTGATCGTTTTTATCACATCGTCGGCGGAATATGTGTTTCACGGCTATGAGGTGCGCGCCTTCCGCTATATTTTAAAGCCGGAGCTTTCCCACAGCTTTCCGCTAGTGTTCCGCGAGGTTCTCGAGGAGCTCCTGCATAAGCAGGAGGAGCGCTTCTGCTTTCAGTTTGACGGTGAAACCATCGCTCTCCCGCTATGTGACATTCGGTATTTTGAAAGCGACCGCCGGATTCTGCTGATCCACACGGCGCAGCAGGCCTATAAAACCTACCGCAAGCTCGATGAGGTAGAGCAGGCCCTGAAAAAAAAGGATTTTGTGCGCTGCCACCAGAGCTTCCTCGTCAACGCGCACGAAATTCAAAAGGTGGGAGCCACTGCCCTCACCTTAAAAACCGGAGAAACCATCCCCGTGAGCAAACGGCGCTACCGGGAAACCAACGAGGCCTTTCTCTGGTCTCTCCGGTAGCGCGAAAGGAGCTGTCATCCATGGAAGCGGTATTATTTCAAATTGTTCGAGCGCTCGCCACCGTGTTTGAAATCACGCTTGCCTTCGCCCTGCTCAATGCCATGTTTGAGCCCAAATACGCCAGCAAATGGCCGCTGCGCCTCAGCTATATCCTGCTGCTTGCGGCGGTGTTTTCCAGCAGCGCGCGGCTCACAGTGATCAGTGTAAAAACAGCAGTGGAAATCCTGCTCGTATTTCTCGTCTCCCTGTTGGTTTTCCGAGGCCGGTTGAGCATCAAGGTTTTTTATAACCTGATTTTTTCCACTGTTTTGTTTCTTTCCGACCTATTGTCTGCCTTTGCTCTCTCCTTCCTGCCGCAGGAGTTGTTTTTGTTCCCGACTGGGGATATCCTGCATCGGCTTTTAGAGATCGTTTTGCCTAAGATGATCCTGTTTCTGTTTGTGATGCTGCTCATGGTTTTTATTTCCCGGCAAAAAAGAATATTTCTCTGCGCTATTGGGTAATGCTCACCTCCGTCCCCCTAACGACGATCGTTACGCTGACCGTATTTCAATATTATTCGGCTAAGCTCCCCGGAGAAGCCTATATGCAGGAGTATATTTTTGTTGCAATCATCGGCCTTGTCTTTATCAACATCATGGTTTTCACCCTATTTGCAAGGCTGCAAAGTCAGCTTGAAATGCGAGGCCAATATGAGCTTCTGGAGCAGCAGATGGCGCTGCAAAAGGAATCCATCCGCAGGATGGAGGAGGCTTACACCCACATGCGCGAGTTGCGCCACGATTTGAATAATCACCTGCTGTGCATGAACACGCTGATTGAGCAGGGCGAATACGAAGCGCTCAAGCAATACCTCAAAGCGATGACGGCCACGGTAGAGGAGCGGTCTTATGTGGCAATCAGCGGCAATTCCGCAGTGGACGCCATTCTCAATGAAAAACTAATTGCCGCTCAAAAGCAGCAAATCAACACCTCCTTTGACGTATGCGATCTGCACAGCACAAAGGTGCAGCCAATGGACTTATGCATCGCCCTGAGCAACGCGCTCGATAACGCCATCGAAGCCTGCGAAAAGATACCGGACCCAACCGGCCGCTACCTTCGCTTGAGAATCCAGCAGGAGGAAAATTTCCTCGTGCTCTCTGTTGCAAACCCCGTCGTAGCCCCGCCGCGCAAATTCGGCAGCCTTTACCGGACAGAAAAAGCCGACCGTGAGCGCCACGGCTTTGGCTTGCGCAGCATCCGTACCACGCTTAAAAAATATCATGGCGAGCTAATAACCCGCTGTGAAGATCAGGTATTTACAATTGTGATAAAATTCAATTTTTGAATCATTTTGACCCTATGCCAAAAATGACACGGGCAAGGCCAAAAATGACATGCTGTGATGTTTCGCCCCCACGCGTGCTATCCTGTAACCGTAAGGATGGCACGCGCTTTTTATTACAGAAGAATGCTTACCCGCGGTGTACCAACCGCTCATCGATGAAAGGAATGCTCCATTTCCCCTAAGGCGAGGAGTTTAGGGCTACTTTTATAGCATTATTTTGGGAAAGGAAGTGTACCACATGAAAGCAACAGAGCATCTATCCGCTCTCCTGCATGCGCAAAAGCAAACCCTGTGGGAGCTGGAAGCAGAGATTGCCTCACTCAGCGCCAAAGATTTCCTCACGGAAAACGATCGCCTCAAAGCGGAACTGGCGCATACAGCAAACCGCTGCCGCCAGGCGGAGCAAACCCGTGACACACTGAAAAAGGAGCTGGAAGCTGTGCAGGAAGCGCTGCACGCCAAGCTTTACAGCGAAAAGCAGCTCGCGCTGCGGCTCGCCTCAAAGCGGCTCTCCGCCTACTATCAGGCGCAGGATGCCGCGGAAGAAAACCGATTAGTTGCCTTTGAAAAAACGATGCGTAAGCGCATCGAATTGTTGCAGCGGCAGGCCAAAGAGGAAGACGAAGCCTCTTCAGCGAACTATCCGCCGAATTTGACCGGCTGCGCGCCCTGCTCGACGAGCGCATCACGCGCCTGCGCAGCGAGCGGGAGGCAAACGCCGCCGCCTTGCAGGAGGGGGCGGCCCCGGCCTTCAGCGCATTGCAAAACGAACCGCTCACCGGGCAGGAGGCCCGCGCCGCCCTGCGCGGCCGCCGTTTTGAAGCGCTGATCGGCCTGAGCGTCTTCAACAAAATCGGCGTTCTTCTCATCGTAATTGGATCAGTCGCCGCCGCACGCTTCACCTACACAAAGCTGCCGGATTCTTTCAAGGGCGGCATGCTGTTTCTGCTGGCATTCCTCTTCTTGGGCGTGGGGGAATGGATGGGGCGCGGCGGCAGGCGGCGGGATCTGTTTTCACTCGGCCTATCCGCAGGCGGGGTCGCACTGCTCTATGTCAGCGTGGTCACCTGTTTTTTCTGGCTGCATCTGCTGCAACCCTATGCGGCCTTCGCTCTAATCGTGCTGATCACTGCGCTGGCCTTTTTTCTCTCCCAACGGCACAACGCACAGGTTATTGCGGCTTTTGCCATGATCGGCGGCTATTTGCCCGCTCTTGTGTTCTTTTTTCAGCCGGGGATACCGCTGCCGCTTCTCCTGATCAGCGCGCTGTATTTTGCAGGGCTGTGCTTGTTCTCTCTGCTGACGGCGTGCCGTAAAAAATGGATCGCAGCGCAATTTGTCGGCTTTGCGCTCAACACGGCCGCGTTTTCTATTCTCGCAGTCCTTTTTCGTGAGCGAACGAACTTCTATCCGCTCGAAACAACAGGCCTCGGCTGGCTCTGTAGGCTAACGCCCTGCCTGCTGGTCGCCTTCTCCTGCCTCGCTTTTCTGGCGGGTCCGCTCTTCTATGCCCGGCGTACGCAGGCTGCACTGAAAATCCACGACTTTCTTCTGCAAGGCTGTAACCTGATGGCGAGCTATGTGGCGCTCTCCCTTCTGACCGGTAGGTCCCCAGCACGAACTATGCATTTCTACAGCCGCTTTGCTTCACCCTGCTCCTCGCGGGCACAGCAGGGTATCTTTGGAAACGGGTTCCGAAGGAACGCACAGGCCTGTATGCAGCGGCGGGCGCTGCGATCCTTTTTTCTCTGCTTATTCCGCTCTACTTCAGCTATGCCTACGCGGTCTATGCCTGGACGGCAGAAGCCCTGCTTTTCCTGCTGCCCGGTTTGCAGGGAAAACGCCGCCCCCTGGAGCTTGCGGGCTGGCTGGTCGGCGCGGCGGCAATTCTCTCGCTGCTCATCGCGTACCCCATGCTGCAACTCTCCCTTCCAAAGCTTGCATTCCTCCCCTCCTGCGCTGCTGCGTACACCTGCGTCACAGCGGCCAGTCTGTTCCCCATGGCGGTCATTCTACACAGAGGAAAACCAACGGGCGGTATACAAAGCGTGTATCCATACGGGTTTCTGCTCAACCTGTGGCTCTATGTCATCTTTGCTACACAATATTTCCTGCCCGCTCTGATCCCCGCTCATATAAACGCGCTGCATACGGACCTCTTCCTGTTGAGCCTGACCATTCTTCTAGGCTGCGCCGTCGGCTGTCTCGCGGTCCGGCTGCCCGCTTGCGATGATGTGACAGCGGTGATCGGCCTGCTGATCTATGCCTGTTCCTTCCTGATGGTGCATATTGTCAACTGCGCGTATTTCCGGCAGGCGAATTTCTTTCCACAGGCTGTGCAGATCGGGCTGGTCCTACTCCAAATCGCCTCCAACATCGCCTCCGTTTTGGCGGCGGCGGACTTCACCCGAACACTTGTCAAACGCTTCCGCGCCCCTGCCGAGATTTATCCGCTCACCGTATCCGCCGCCTTTACCGTGCTGCTCACCGAGCTACTGCTCGGCCAGTTCCGGCTTGCCTTTTCCAACCCGCTCATCAGCGCCCTGTATCTGGCAACGGCGCTCGGCTGGGTCCTCTGCGGCTTCTGGCGCAGATACGGCTCTATGCGCAGGTTTGGCCTGTGCCTCTCCTTCCTGGCGCTGGCAAAGCTCTTCCTGCTTGACCTGGCCGGCCTCTCGGAGGGGAGGCGGATTGTCTCCTTCTTCGTCTTTGGCGCGTTAATGCTCCTGATCTCCTTCGTATACCGCTATTTCAGCAAACGGATGCTTCCCAACGGAAGCATCGCGCAGATACCGGCTCAGGAGAGCTCCTCTGCCACACAAAAATAAGCGTTTCCCTCAAAAAAGGCGGGGCGTGGAATCTTCCACGTCCCGCCTGCTGATGGATAGCAGATCGCTTCAACTATTGTCCAATGGTGGTAAGGAACGCATTCGTCCGCATCTTGGCCACACAGATATTTTTGACGCATTTGCGCAGCGCCTCTCCGTACCCAATCGGGTCGTTTCGATAGGCCCGTTTCATGGAAGCCACCAGCGGCAGCTTCCGCAGCGGCCACACCATGCACAGCAGCTCGTCGTTGCCTGCATACACGGCAAGGTTCGGGTTCATATAGCCCGTGCCGGTAAGGTTCATATAAGCGTCTGTGATGACCATGCCGTCAAAGCCCCACTCTTCCCGGAGAAGCTGAGTAAGCAATGCGTAGCTTCCGCCGCACCACTGCGCGCCAATGCGGTTGAGGCTGGACATAATGCCATATGCCTCACCCTCCTTGACCGCGATCTCAAAGGGCTTGAGGTAGAGCTCCCGCATTGCCTGCTCATTGCACCAGGTAAATACGCCGAAGCGGTTAGTTTCCTGATCGTTGAGCGCAAAGTGCTTGATGGTAACGACCACGTTTTCACTCTGTGCGCCGCGCGTTACCGCCGCGGCCATTTTGCCGGAGAGCAGCGGATCCTCGGAATAATATTCAAAGTTCCGCCCGCCCAAGGGGTTGCGGTGCAGGTTGGCCGCCGGCGCATACCAAACGTGCGTGCCGAGCTCTGCGGCGGATTTGCCGATTGCCACGCCCATCTGTTGGGCGAGGCTGTCGTTATAAGTGCAGGCAATGATCGTTTCCGTCGGGAAGGCGATGCTCTCCTCTGAGGCGAAGAACCCGTTCTTCCCCTTGATGCTGGCGGGGCCATCGTTATCAACTGTGGCAGGGATGCCCAAGCGGTCGATTGCCCGCGTATGGTAGCCGCAGTCTCCAACCAATTGATCATCTCATCCAACGTGAACTGATCCAAAAACGCATCCCATAGGGATTCGTCGCGGTAAACATCCTGAAGGGTAATCGTGCCGGTTTCATATACCGCGCCCGTGGTGGGCACGGTGCCCTCCGTTTTCGGCGCGGGCTCCGTATCCGCGTTGCGCACGGCGTCGGTTAGCTTGGTCATGGGGCCTTGCGGATAAGTCGCCTCCGGATTGCTGCGGGAAAAATAGGTGATCTCCCCATTGACGTCGGAGAAGAGGTTTTGAATCGGCGCGCCGGTTTTATCATCGTAGCGCAAAACCTTCCGCTCGGCCAGAGGGAGCTGTTCCTCCGCCACGCTCTGGCGCACATTGCGCCGGACGCTCACGGTATAATCTCCCGCTTCCAGCACCCAAGCCTGCTCCTTCTCCCCATAGGAGGCCATATCAGAAAAGTCGAATTGGACAGTTACCGTTTGAGAGGCGCCGTGCAAGCAGCTCCGTTTTGGCGTAACCCGCCAGGCAGATCGCGCTCTTTTCCAAGCCGCCCTTCTGGTATGGCGCGGAAAAGTATACCTGCACCACATCCTTGCCTGCGCGCTGGCCGCAGTTGGTCACCTGCACCTCTGCCTTCACCGTTTCTCCATCTGTGGAGATCGAGTGGACGTCCCAGCGGAAATCCGTGTAGGAAAGGCCATATCCAAATGGATACTGCACTTTTTCCGGCGCAAAGGTTTCAAAATAGCGGTAGCCGACATAGATGCTTTCTTGATATTCGATATAGGTTTTCAGGGTGCCCGGATAGCGGTAGTTGCCAAAATTAGCGCTGGAAGGATGATCCTCCACCTGGTATGCAATCGTATCGGTCAGCCTGCCGGAGGGGTTCACCTTGCCTGCAAGCACATCAGCCACAGCCTGCATGCCAACGGTGCCCGGGATGCCGATCATCAGAGCTGCGTCAATCGTATCATACTCCTCCAGCCAGCCCATCTCCGGCATATTGGCCACGTTGAACACCACGATAACGTGCCGGTATTCCCGCGTTACATAATCAAGCACTGCCCGCTCTTCCTTCGTCAGGCGCAGGTTCTCCTCTGTCAGATCCGCGCCTTCAGAGCCGGAACGGCCATAGTAAAAGATTGCCGTATCCGAGTACTTTTTCGCATTCCGCTTCACCTTTGCGTCATGCGGTTCACCGGCATCTCCACCTTTGCAACGCTGCCGAAGAGAAGCTTTGTCCCAAAGGAGAAAAAGTCTTTCGCGCCGAGTATTTCTTTCAAGTTGAGCGAATGCATCTGGCTCCAGCGTGTATAGGCGGATTTCAGCTCGGTATTATAAGCCACGCCCGCCTGCTCCAGCGCCGTATAAAAATCTGTCACATCGCTGCTATCGATTTGCCCAGAGCCTCCGCCGCCATAGTACGGCTTGACAGATGCCGCTCCAAACACGTTCACCTGCTTCCCCTCCAGCGGCAGGCAATTGTTTTTATTCTTTAGCAAAACAATTCCCTCAGCCTCCGTTTGGTAGGCAACCTGCTGTGCATATTGCTGCGCTTGGCTCTGCTCGCCTGCCGCCTGCGCCGCGGGCAACCCCACCTGTAGGAAAAGAGCACCCGCCAGCACTAGGCTGAACAATTTTTTCCCTGTTTTCATAAACTCCCTCTTTTCTGTGAACAATCTGAAACACTTTGCATCGAATCCGATCATCGTCAAAGCATTACGGAAGGATTATATAATAAATAAAGCAAATAGTCTAGTATTTCTCTAATAAAAATGATATTATTTAGACAAAAGGTACAAATTGAACTTTTTTATTTGAAAACCAGAAAAAAGCTGGAGAAAAAGTTCTCCAGCTTTTTTCACTCCACTCTTCGGCCATTCTTCTTGCTTATGCAATCTGTACCGCCGTTTGATGGGTGAGGCCGGGCATTGTTGCCTCACCCAGGCATCCGCTGTAACGCTCATAGAAAAAGCCCAGCCTGCCCTTATAATCCGCCTTCCATGGCTTACTCTTGCCACAGTAGTGCACAATCACCACGTTTTCTTTTACCCAATCCATGTCAACATGTCGGCTCGGGCGAGTCAGCAAGTTGTGATTGAGCAGATAACGATCGTCTAAATTATAGAGCAACGCGTCTATAGCAAGCGTGCTGCCGCCATACATCCCATTCAGGATATCCTGATCAAGCAAATAAAGCTTCTCCCGATTTTCACGGATGTAATCAAAAACGGCTTGCACATCCTGCACCTCGCGCAGCAGCTGAAGGTTCATCAGCATGACGCCCGCGTTGATATACTTGCTGCCCTCCGGCATTTGAAGCCGTGTGCGGTTGAGCCATTGCATCGGGCCGAACTGATGGGACGCTGCCGCAAACAGATTCCCCTTGAAATCCAGCCGGTAGAGCTGATCGATGGAATGGACGACTACCAGGTCCGGATCAAGATACAACACTCGGTTTACCTCCCGCGGCAGAAGCTGTGCTGCAAACAGGCGGTAATAGGTCTCCTTCGGGAGGCGCTCCAGAACGGGTGCATCTGCAAACATTGTATGCGGAACCTGAATGTTCACAAGCTCACATCGATCCATCGGCACATGCTCCTCGAGATAGCGAAAATCCTCCCGCGTTAACGAGGAATGCGCCACAAACACGCGAAAATCACGGTTGGAGTTTGAGGAAAGCAGCGAGTTGAGCATCACAGTCAGCGGTTGGATGTAGCCGGAATTGAGCGTTACCAATATATTCATTTTCATAAGAAAAGCCTCCTGTTTTTGATCTTGCCCCTATCATAAGGGCTTCAACTTACAAAAAAGTTACAAAAATCTTTCAGAAGGCTTTTGTTTGCGTGAAGAAAGATTGCATGAACTGGCAGCAAGGCAAAACAGCAAGCGTCAAAATTCTATCAAATCCGTTATGAAAAATGGGCACTTACTGCTCTTCCTTTTGCTGCTTTCACCCATTTTTGCACGCCTGGCCAAATCCATTGAAACAAGCAATTGTTTGTGCTATTATTTATATAAAGTTCTATATGAATTAATTTCGATAGTGGTTTGAAAAATCGTGGATTTGGTATCGCCGGTTTTGCCTAAATATAAAAGTTCATGGGGAACACGGGAGGAGAATGCCATGCGCGCAGATGTGCTGCTTTTCTTTCAGGGGCATATGGAGCGCTGCCCTTGTATGAGCAGTTGGAAAAGAGAATTTTGGCCAAGATTGCAAACACCAGGCTCAAAGTGCAGAAATCGCAGATTTCCTTTTATAACCGGTGTATGTTCGCCTGTGTTTCTTTCGCCAAGGTGCGCAAAAAGCAAGATTGCCCGCCCGCCTACATCGTGATCACCTTCGGCCTAAACCGTAGGGTTGAATCCGAGCGGATTGACGTTATAACCGAGCCATATCCCAATCGATGGACGCATCATATGCTGGTTGCTAAAGTGGAAGAACTAGACGATGAGCTGATGATGTGGCTAAAAGAGGCTGCCGCTTTTTCGGCAATTAAGTAACCGGGGAACATCATGTCAGCAGGGCTTATGGACAAAGGATAAGACCTGCATCCATAGAATGTAATCGCCGTATTCTTACATCAGTGTACAGGGGTACACATCGGTTTTTAGCACTGTGGCTGCATTATCCTCCTTGCTTTCCGGCAAGGAAAGCTGCGTCGTCTGCCTTGCCAGAAGCACGGCCACAGGCTGAACACTTCAAAGAACCGTCAAGGCGTCCCAGACGCCGGATGATAAGGTCGCAGGGCGACGCCTAGCTGTCGTCAGTCGAGCCCGAGAACGCAGGCAGCATGCGTTTGGGCACGCCCTGATGGCCATGTTCCCCCTGCACATTGATGCTTTGCTTCATTTAAAAAACAATTTGAAACGAGGGAAATGAAATTGAAAAAGTTTTTTGAGGAATTCAAAGAGTTTATCTCAAGAGGAAATGTGCTGAATCTGGCTGTTGGCGTTATTATCGGCGGTGCTTTTTCTTCAATCGTTACTTCCTTTACCGATAACATTATCAAACCGATTATCAACTGCATCGGCGGCAGCCAGGTTCAGGGAAAGCTCCACCTGATCGGCGACAACTACATAGATTACGGTGCGTTCCTTTCCGCCGTGATTCATTTTGTTATCATGGCCTTTATCATCTTCATCATTGTTAAGGCTGTAAATAAAATGATGTCGCTCGGCAAAAGAACAAAGGAGGCGCCATCTGCACCGACAACAAAAGTGTGCCCATTTTGCAAAAGTGAAATAGCCGTAGATGCCTCCAGGTGCCCACATTGCACGTCTGAATTGCCGTCCGTTGAGTAGTAACACGGTATCATCGCATCGTCTGTGGCTGAATAGAGCACAAAAGAAAAGGGGGACTATTGCAAAATGAAATATTTTGCAATAGTCCCCCTTAATTCTGCGTTTATTTATGCATGATGCAACGCGCCCTTTGTTGCCGCTCTCCGTTTCTCTTATCGTGCACAATCGAGCTGCCTAATTTCTCTCAAATTTTTCTGCGTTATTCATTCGAGCCCATAGCTCACCACTCGTTATTAATTTCAAAAATCCGTTAGGCGATACCGGTAGGGAACAACACGTTTTTTGAGAAGCCTTGAAAACATTGCGTATTCCCGCCGGCAACTTTTCCAGGAACAGAAACGCAGGCAACGGTGAAATCGTTCTACTTGCAGTGTTTGGGCGCCTGATGGTATCGTCTAGTGAACCAAAAACCAAAATCCCGCCGACATAAATCGACAGGATTTTGGTTGTGGCCCGCCCGGAGGGATTCGAACCCCCGGCCTTCAGAATCGGAAGCCACCATAAAATTGCTAACGCGACTTATATCTACGTTATTTATCAAAAGTGCTGACTTGCATTTGACTTGCATCCAGATATTGATCCAACTTATCCATCGTGCGGCGTTTATACTCCCGATCCAGATGCGTGTAGATATTGAGCGTAGTTTTGATATCGGCGTGGCCGAGCTGCTCCTTTGCCGTAAGTACGTCCACGCCTGCTTTATACAGCATCGTCGCATAGGTGTGCCGAAGGTTATGCGCGGTGAAACGGTCAATCACCATGAGATTGCCACGCGGGTCAAATTTGTTCCGTTTAACAACCGCATTTCCATATTTTAGATTTAGATCGAAGAGATAGCTTTCCCACATCCGGCGCCAGGCGGTATCTGACATCATACCGCCGGATGCTGCCGGACAGACGAGGAAATTATCTCTCTTTTTACCTGCAAGGAAATCAACCAGAATTTGCGGGAGGTCGATCACCCGCATACCGGCATCTGTTTTTGTATGTGCCTTCAGCTCCGCACGGGATCCAACGA
>ENA-OQEX01000147-OQEX01000147.1-human-gut-metagenome-genome-assembly--contig:-NODE-147-length-41691-cov-3.246487_pt1 | contig 41691 bp, 41 predicted proteins | sample MGYA00242802_ERZ504649 | MGnify/ENA primary metagenome ERZ504649 (study PRJEB26092, sample SAMD00036194) | human gut metagenome | host: Homo sapiens | study: EMG produced TPA metagenomics assembly of...
CAAAATGCCATCACCGCAGGTGATTTTTAATGCATTTTGGCTCGTAACTGTGAAGGTACTGAACAGTTACGAACAAATAATAATTATACAAGTATATAAGGAGGAACCAAGGTGGCACAGCAGAAGCAGGAACAGGATTTAAACCAGTTACTGAAGGTACGTCGCGATAAACTGGCAGATCTTCAGGCTAATGGAAAAGACCCATTTCAGATCACAAAGTTTAATCAGACTCATCACTCAATGGAAGTGAAGAGTCTTTATGAAGCACATGAGGCAGAACTTCTCAAAGATCGTGCAGAAGTAGATGTAACAGGTCTTGATGAAGAACAGGCAAAGGAAGCTGTTAAGAAAGATTACGAAGAGAGAAGAGAAATCATGGACGCAAGCCCGATCCACGTAGCGATCGCAGGCCGTATGATGTTCAAGAGAGTTATGGGTAAGGCTTCTTTCTGCAATATCCAGGATTTACAGGGAAATATTCAGGTATATGTAGCAAGAGATGCGATCGGAGCAGATTCTTATGCAGATTTTAAGAAATCCGATATCGGTGATATCTTCGGACTGGAAGGTTTTGCATTCAGAACAAGAACAGGTGAGATTTCTATCCATGCAGAAAGCATGACTCTTCTTTCCAAGAGCTTACAGATTCTTCCTGAGAAATTCCATGGACTGACAGATACAGATATGCGTTATCGTCAGAGATATGTAGACCTTATCATGAATCAGGACAGCAAGAACGTATTTATCAAACGTTCCCAGATTCTGAAAGAAATCCGTAACTTCCTTGCAGACCGTGACTTCATGGAAGTGGAAACTCCGATGCTGGTTGCAAATGCAGGCGGTGCTGCAGCAAGACCGTTTGAAACTCATTATAATGCACTGAACGAAGATGTTAAGCTTCGTATTTCTCTTGAGCTTTATCTGAAGAGACTGATTGTTGGTGGTCTTGAGAGAGTTTATGAGATCGGACGTGTATTCCGTAATGAAGGTGTAGATACCCGTCATAATCCGGAGTTTACTCTGATGGAGCTTTATCAGGCATATACAGATTATGAAGGCATGATGAACTGACTGAGTCTATGTTCCGTTATCTGGCAGAGAAGGTTTGTGGTTCTGCGAAGATTTCCTACAATGGTATCGAGATCGACCTCAGCAAACCTTTTGAACGTCTGACCATGAATGATGCGATCAAGAAATATGCAGGAATTGACTTTGATGAAGTTGCAGATGATGAAGCAGCTAAGAAGCTTGCAGATGAGCATCATATTGAATATGAAGAACGTCATAAGAAGGGTGATATCATCAACCTGTTCTTCGAGGAATACTGTGAAAAAGAACTGATCCAGCCAACATTTATCATGGATCATCCGATCGAGATTTCTCCGCTGACAAAGAAGAAACCTTCTGATCCGAATAAGGTAGAGCGTTTCGAGCTGTTCATTAATACATGGGAAATGTGTAACGCATATTCCGAGCTCAATGACCCGATTGACCAGAGAGAGCGTTTCAAAGCACAGGATGCTCTTGCTGACGCAGGAGATGAGGAAGCGAACCACACAGATGAAGACTTCCTGAATGCACTGGAGATCGGTATGCCGCCTACAGGTGGTATCGGATACGGAATCGATCGTCTGGTTATGCTGCTTACAGACAGCCAGGCAATCCGTGACGTACTGCTGTTCCCGACAATGAAGTCCCAGGGCGCTGCTAAGAACGAAGCAAACAACGTTGCGCAGGCTAAAACAGTTTCAGAAAAGCCAGTTGAGAAGATTGATTTTTCAAAGGTAGAAATCGAACCATTGTTCAAAGATGAGGTAGATTTTGAGACTTTCAGCAAGTCCGATTTCCGTGCAGTAAAGGTAAAAGAGTGTGTCGCAGTGCCGAAGTCAAAGAAACTTTTACAGTTTACTCTGGATGATGGAACAGGCGTAGAATGTACCATTTTAAGCGGTATTCACGCATTCTACGAACCAGAAGAACTGGTAGGTAAGACACTTATAGCTATCACAAATCTGCCACCTAGAGCAATGATGGGAATTGAATCTTGTGGAATGTTACTTAGTGCAATCCATGAAGAAGAGGGCGAAGAAAAACTTCATCTTCTGATGGTAGATGACCATATTCCGGCTGGTGCAAAATTATATTAATATCAGGACACTTCGCTTTTAGTGAAATACTAAAGGCGGAGTGTTATTTATATTATAGGAAATTACTCTGTAATGTTCCTATAACATAAATAACACTCCGGGCAGGATCGCACTGCGATGGAGAGTAATGATACTGCTTCAGGTATGCCATATATGCATATATAAGGCACAAAAAGGAATATGTCAATATCCCCCTGCAGGGCTTACTGATGTCAGAATTGTCTGATATCATAAAAGCCAGTTACCAATAAAGAAAAAGCGAGGGAACATGAAATGAAAAAGGGTTTATTGACAATGGCCGGAGTGCTTCTGACTGTATCACTGGTCAGTGCCGGAACAACAGTGCCTGTACTGGCAGAGGAAGAAACAACACTGGTATACGGAAGCGGAGATTATACCAGGATCAATCCTGCTATGGATGAACATGGAGAGATCAATATTCTGATCTTCAACGGTTTAACTGCACATGACGGAGATAATCAGGTAGTTCCGGGACTGGCAGAGAGCTGGGATTTTGATGATGAAACCAATACTTATACATTCCATATGGCAGAAGATGCCAAGTGGCAGGACGGCGAACCTGTGACAGCAGAGGATGTTAAATTTACTATCGAAGCGATCATGGATCCGGAAAACGGTTCTGAGAATGCACCCAACTACGAGGACGTAGAGGAAATCAATGTGATTGATGATCATACGGTTGCGTTCAAGCTTGAGGACAAAAACGTTGCATTCCTTGACTATATGACAATGGCAGTTCTTCCTAAGCATTTGCTTGAGGGAGAAGATATGCAGACCTCTGATTTCTTCCGTAATCCGGTAGGAACAGGTCCATACAAGATCGAATCCTGGGATGAGGGACAGGCGATCACACTGGTTAAGAACGAAGACTATTTTAAGGGTGAGCCTTCCATTGATAAAGTTGTATTCAAGATCGTACCGGATGACAATGCGAAAGCACTTCAGTTAAAATCCGGAGAACTTGATCTGGCATTATTAACACCAAAGGATGCAGCTGCTTTTGCAGATGATGAGGCATATACATGCTACGATATGAAGACTTCTGACTATCGTGGAATCATGTTTAACTTTGGAAATGAATACTGGCAGAAAAACCGTGATCTGATCCCGGCAGTATGCTATGGACTTGACCGTCAGGCGATCATCGACGCAGTTCTCCTTGGACAGGGAATGCCGGCTTATGGACCTCTTCAGAGAAATATCTACAATTATGAAGATGTAGAGCATTATGATTACAATCCTGAAAAAGCAAAAGAAATTCTGGAAGCTGCAGGATGCGAGATGGGTGATGACGGATTCTATTATCGTGACGGCGAAAAAGTGGGATTTGTAATCAGCGTAAGTGCAGGAGATCAGGTACGTATTGATATGGCTCAGATCGCAGCACAGGAACTGAAAGAGATCGGCATGGATGTATCAGTAGAGATCCCTGCACAGACAGACTGGGCAGGACAGATGGCATTCCTGATCGGATGGGGAAGCCCATTTGACGCTGACGACCATACATACAAAGTATTCGGAACAGATAAGGGAGCAAACTACTCCGGCTATTCTAATGCAGACGTTGACAAGTATCTGACAGAAGCAAGACAGTCAGCTGATCCGGAAGTTCGTGCAGAAGCCTATGCTAATTTCCAGAAAGCTCTGGCAGAGGATCCGGCTTATGCAATGATCTGCTATATTGATGCCAACTATGTTGCTGACAGCAATATTAAAGGAATCGATCCTGATACAATTATGGGACATCATGGAGTTGGAATCTTCTGGAATGTAGCAGACTGGACTATTGAATAATAAAATGATATCAGGGTCAAAAGGTCAAAAAGCCATTCATGCTTGCACCATAAGACCTTTGATCTAACATCATAAAAAAGATAAAGGTTGTGACGGGGGCACTAAAGGTGCCCCCCTTTTTACACGAGCGGAAAAAGGATTAAAAATGGAACATTTATTAGAGGTTAAAAATCTTTCAGTCAGCATTGACGGTCCTGCCGGAGAAGTCCAGGCAGTAAGAGATGTGTCTTTTTCATTAAAAAGGGGAGAGGTGCTGGCTATAGTTGGAGAATCCGGATGCGGGAAGAGTGTGCTTTGCAAAAGTATCATGAAGCTTTTGCCGCCAAGTGCAAAGATTAAAGAGGGCAGCATCTGTGTGAACGGACAGGATATCACCTGTTACAGGGAAAGGGAGATGCAGAAACTGCGTGGAAGAGTTTTTGCTATGATCTTTCAGGATCCTATGACATCCCTGAATCCAACTATTAAAATTGGAAAACAGATTGGGGAAGCAGTGGTGATCCACAATAAGAATTACACGAAGGAACAGGTAAATAAGAAGGTTCTGGAGCTTATGGAACTGGTAGGTATCTCCCATCCAAAGGAACGATATCATCAGTATCCATGGCAATTTTCCGGGGGAATGCGTCAGAGATGTGTCATGGCCATCGCTCTGGCAGCAGATCCGGATATTTTATTTGCAGATGAACCAACTACTGCACTGGATGTGACTATACAGGCACAGATTCTGGATCTTCTCCGGGAAATACAGAGGAAGCTGGGAACAGCTACCATACTGGTATCCATGATCTGGGAGTGGTTGCACGTGTGGCAGACAGGGTAGCAGTCATGTATGCAGGCAAGATCGTAGAGATCGGTACAGCAGAGGAAGTGTATTATGATCCCAGACATCCATACACATGGGGACTGATGAGATCACTGCCTGCATTTGTAAATGGAAAAGAAAGCCTGTACACCATCCCCGGCATGCCTCCTACTTTGATAGATCCGCCGAAAGGTGATGCTTTTGCATGTCGAAATGAATATGCCCTGAATATTGATTATGAAGAAATGCCGCCTATGTTTAAGATAACAGATACTCATTATGCGGCAACCTGGCTGTTGGATCCAAGAGCACCGCAGATCAAATCACCTGTGGGAGGAACAGCGCATGAGTAAAGAAGTTTTATTGGATGTCAGGCATCTGACTCAGCAGTTTCATCTGACAAAAAAGATCAAGGTAAAGGCTGTAGATGATGTCTCATTTCAGATCCATAAAGGTGAGATCTTTGGTCTGGTAGGGGAATCCGGTTCAGGAAAGTCCACAGTTGCCAGATGTCTGATGAATATATATCAGCCGGCTCAGGGAGAAATCTGGTATAAAGATGTAAATATCTGCGACAAAAAGGAATTCAAAAAGCATAAAAAAATGCTGCAGACCCGCCGCCAGATGATATTTCAGGATTCAGCATCCAGCCTGAACCAGAAAATGAAGGTGTCAGATATTATTACGGAACCAATGAGAATCCAGCATATTACACCTCCGAGAGGAAGCTTTGTAAAGGAAGCTGCTTTTCAGATGGAATATGTAGGACTTGAGAACAGTTTTCTGGACCGTTATCCGTCTGAATTATCAGGGGGACAGAGGCAGCGAGTGGCCATAGCCAGATCTCTGTGCATGGAACCGGAATTTCTGGTGGCTGATGAACCGATAGCTTCCCTGGATGTGTCCATACAGGCCCAGATCGTCAATCTGTTCCGTCATCTGCAGGAGGAGCATGGATTTACATTTCTGTTTATAGCTCATGACCTGGCTATGGTTGAGTATCTCTGTGACCGTGTGGGAGTTATGTATCATGGAAACTGGTAGAACTGGCGCCATCAGAAGAATTGTATTCCAATCCGGTGCATCTTTATACAAAAACATTGCTGTCTGCAATTCCTGTTCCTGACCGATCAGGGAGAGAAAAAGAGTTCTGCAGTACTATGATGGCGAAGGAATGGAAAACAGCGTGTGGACAGAAGTGTCACCCGGACATTTTGCAATGCTTCCGGCTGAAGGAAAGGGGGGCAGTATATTATGAGACAAAAAAAGTTAGTCTACTATGGTAAAAAATGCCTGATATTCCTGATCTCAGTATTTATATTGTCTGTAGCTGTATTTTATGTAGCCCGTTTTGCACCGGGAGATCCGCTGATCTCCTATTATGGTGACCGTACAGAGAAGATGAGTCCGGAAGAACGTGAATGGGCTATGGGAAAGCTGGGATTGAACGAACCGATTTCTGTGCAGTATGTGAAGTGGGTAAAAAATGCCTTTCATGGAGAATTTGGAATTTCATTTAAATATAAACAGGATGTGGTAGAAGTGATCGGCGGCCGTATTGGCAATACACTTGTACTTGGAGGAATCGGATTTATCATTATGTTTGCCGGAGCCTTGCTTCTGGGAATCCTGTGTGCCTGGTACGAAAACCGGCTGGCAGACCGGATTCTGTGTAAGCTGGGAACCATATCCAGCTGTATTCCTGAGTTCTGGATGGCTCTGGTCCTGATCCTTGTTTTTTCTGTAAATCTTAAGATCCTGCCAAGCAGTGGAGCTTACAGTACAGGAAATGCAGGAGATATCGGTGACAGAGTGATGCATCTGATCATGCCGCTGACCATCGTGGTCATGGAGCATTTATGGTATTACGCTTACATGATCCGAAATAAGATCCTGGAAGAGGTTCGCGCAGATTATGTACTTCTGGCAAAGGCAAAAGGACTGAATAAGAAAAAGCTTATGTTCAGACATTGTGTCCGAAATGTAATGCCTGCTTATCTAAGTATTATGGCCATTGCAGTTCCTCATGTACTTGGAGGAACCTATGTGGTAGAAAGTGTATTCTCTTATCCCGGAATCGGAGCTCTGTCCTATGAGAGTGCTAGATACCATGATTACAATCTGCTGATGCTGCTTTGTATGATGTCAGGAATCCTGGTTATTTTCTGTAATATTGTCAGTCAGACGATCAATGAACAGATAGATCCCCGCATGAAGGATGAAGTAATAACCGAGAAATCGGAGGTAGTAGAAGGATGACCAATCATTTATTTGAACTGGCAGGAAACAGAAAGACAGAAACCGTAATTCCCAAATCAAAGAAAAAGTGGTATCAGGGAAAACCGGTTGTTTCGGCAGCAATCCTGATTCTTATCGTACTGGGCTGCCTGTGTGCGGAACTGATTATGACAAAGGATCCTACTTATATGGATCTGTTAAACTATAATAAAGCTCCTGACAGGGAGTTCCTTTTTGGAACAGATACTATGGGAAGGGATATTTTTTCCATGATCTGGTATGGAGGAAGAATCTCGATCCTGATCGGTGGATTAGCCACAGTTATTTCTACTTTTATTGCAGTGGTAGTCGGTGCCTTCAGTGGTGTGGCACCAGCGTGGCTTGATGAACTGATCATGAGATTTACAGAAATATTCTTAAGTATACCAACTCTGCTCCTGATCATTTTGCTGCAGGCTATTATGGGAGATGCCAATATCCTGAGTCTGTCCTTTGTGATCGGTGTGACCAGCTGGACCAGTATTGCGAAAGTAGTACGCACAGAGGTACGGCAGATACGAAACAGTGAGTATATCATCGCTGCAAGATGTATGGGAGCAGGATTCTTCCGTATTTTGTGGAAGCACCTGGTACCGAACTTTTTTTCATCCATTATGTTTATGGTAGTCATGAATGTAAGAACTGCAATGATCTCTGAAGCTACTTTAAGCTTTATGGGCATTGGACTTCCGATAGAGGTTATCACATGGGGAAGTATGCTGTCTCTGTCAGATAAGGCATTAATGACAGGTTCCTGGTGGATCATTCTGATCCCCGGAATTTTCCTGATCACCACAGTACTCTGCCTGACCAATATAGGAAATGCCTGCAGAGAGCAGACAAACAGAAAAGAAAGTAACTTTTAAAATTTGACCGAAATCTCGCTGTTTTGTTGCTGATTTGTCTGATTTATGATATTATGGAAATATCTTAAAAAATCTAAAAAATAAGGCAGGAGTGGTCAAAATGTATCAGGAAGAATACAAACGTTGGTTGGCAGCAGATCTGCAGGATGCGGATCTTAATCCGGAATTATCCAAAATCGAAGGAAACGATGAAGAGATCAAAGATCGTTTCGCAGTAGCGCTGAAATTCGGAACAGCCGGACTTCGCGGAGTTCTCGGAGCCGGAACCAACCGTATGAATATTTATGTAGTTCGCCAGGCAACACAGGGACTTGCGAACTGGGTAAAAACACAGGGCGGTAATCAGACAGTAGCCATCAGCTATGACAGCCGTCTCAAGAGTGATGTATTTGCAAAAACAGCAGCAGGCGTACTGGCAGCAAATGATATCAATGTCAGAATTTATGACGCACTGATGCCTGTACCTGCACTTTCCTTTGCAACACGTTACTATGAATGCAATGCAGGTATTATGGTAACAGCATCCCACAACCCGGCTAAGTACAACGGATACAAAGCATACGGTCCTGACGGATGCCAGATGACAGACGATGCAGCTGCCATTGTATATGAAGAGATCCAGAAAACAGACGTACTTACAGGTGCGAAATATATGTCCTTCGCAGAAGGTGTAGAACAGGGAAAAATCCGTTTTGTAGGAGATGACTGCAAGCAGGCTCTCTATGAAGCTATCGAATCCCGTCAGGTTCGTCCGGGTCTCTGCAAGACAGCGGGACTGAAACTGGTTTACAGCCCGTTAAACGGATCAGGACTTGTACCTGTAACTCAGGTATTAAAAGATATCGGAATCACAGATATCACAATCGTTCCGGAACAGGAATATCCGAACGGATACTTCACAACCTGCAGCTATCCAAACCCGGAAATTTTTGCAGCTCTGGAGCTTGGATTAAACCTTGCAAAAGAAACAGGTGCAGACTTAATGCTTGCAACTGACCCGGATGCAGACCGTGTTGGTATTGCAATGAAATGCCCGGATGGTTCCTATGAACTGGTAACAGGTAATGAGGTAGGTGTACTCCTTCTTGATTATATCTGTGCAGGCCGCATTGAAAAAGGCACAATGCCAAAGAACCCGGTAGCAGTGAAATCCATTGTTTCCACACCGCTTGCAGATGCAGTGGCAGAGCACTATGGAGTAGAACTCAGAAGCGTACTTACAGGATTCAAGTGGATCGGCGATCAGATCGCACAGCTTGAAGCAGCAGATGAAGTAGACAGATTTATCTTCGGATTTGAAGAGAGCTACGGATACCTTGCAGGACCATATGTACGTGACAAAGATGCTGTCATCGGATCTATGCTGATCTGTGAAATGGCTGCATATTACAGAAGTATCGGAAGTTCCCTGAAGCAGAGAATGGAAGAGATCTATGCACAGTACGGACGTTACCTGAACAAAGTAGACAGCTTTGAATTCCCGGGATTAAGCGGAATGGATAAGATGTCAGCTCTGATGCAGGGACTTCGCGATAGACCTCTCACAGAAATCGCAGGTCATGCCATTGTAAAAGTGACAGATTACCAGAAACCGGAAGAAACAGGACTTCCTGCAGCAAACGTACTGATCTACAAGCTGGATAACGGCGAGACAGTAGTTGTCCGCCCATCCGGAACAGAACCAAAGATCAAGATCTATTACACAACTCTCGGAAAGAACCTGGAAGAGGCAGAAGCTGAGAAAGAGAAGCTTGCAGAAGCATTAAAACCGATTATGGCATAAGCAATTGTAAGCAGAACTGAATAAAATATACCAAACCGGAAAGGCTGTGCTCATTGGAGGTGCAGTCTTTCTTTTTGTAACCCGCAGGGGCCTTACTGTTACTGTTCACTCCGTTCACAGTAACGACTTACTTGATTCGGTTAAATAGGATTGATATAATTAACACTCTTTGCTACAATAAAAAACAGCGAAAATAAGAATAAGACTGCTTATGAATGAAAGGAAAACATACTATGGAAGAATATGAAGTAATCAGCATCCCGGTATCTGACGGAACAGAACGGGATTTTGCGATCATGGATACCTTTGAATTTGAAGGACAGGGATATCTGGCAGTTTCTCTGATCGAAGGAGATGAGATCCAGGAGGGTGCTTACATTTACCGTTACCACAATGCAGAAGATGGAGATGTTGTGGTAGAGCAGATCACTTTGCCTGCAGAATACAAAAAGGTGACAAAATTTACGAACAAGATGTAAGCAAAAAAAATATCTCGAAAAGAACCTGCATCTTGTGGTAAAATAAAAAATCAAAGTTTGATCAATAAAAACAGGAGGAAAAAACGATGGAAAAATCAACCGTTTATTTTACTGATTTCAGATGTCCGGTTGGCACCAGCCAGCTTGACAAACTGAAGAAACTCTGCGTTACAGCCGGAATCAAAGACATTGATATGGATGGAAAATTCGTGGCTATTAAAATGCATTTCGGAGAACTTGGCAATCTGGCTTTCCTGCGCCCAAATTACGCAAAAGCAGTAGCTGATCTCTGTAAAGAGCAGGGAGGACTTCCATTCCTCACAGACTGCAACACTCTTTATCCGGGAAGCCGCAAGAATGCACTGGAGCATCTGGAGTGCGCAAATCTCAACGGATTTAACAGCATTTCAACAGGATGCCAGATCATCATCGGTGATGGCTTACGTGGTACAGACGAAGTAGAAGTACCGGTAGTTAACGGCGAATATTGTCAGACTGCACTGATCGGACATGCGATTATGGATGCAGATATTTTTATCAGCTTAAGCCACTTCAAAGGACATGAAGCAACCGGCTTCGGCGGTGCTCTGAAGAATATCGGAATGGGATGCGGAAGCCGCGCAGGTAAGATGAAACAGCATGCCAGCGGAAAACCTGCAGTAAATGAAGAACTCTGCCGCGGATGTCGTCGCTGCGCAAAAGAGTGCGGAAGTGATGCGATTACATATCCGAATAAAAAAGCAGTCATTGATTATGATAAATGTAAAGGCTGCGGCCGTTGTATCGGAGCCTGTGGTTTTGATGCAGTATACAATCCAAACAGCAGTGCGAATGAACTTCTTGACCGTAAGATGGCAGAATATGCACAGGCAGTCTGTCATGGACGTCCGCATTTCCATGTAGCACTTGTTCAGGATATCAGCCCGAACTGCGACTGCCATGGCGAAAATGATGCACCAATCCTTCCTGATATCGGAATGTTTGCGAGCTTCGACCCGGTTGCTCTGGATCAGGCCTGCGCAGATGCCTGTCTGAAAGCAACTCCGATCGAGAACAGCCAGCTTGGAGAACACCTGGCAAAACCTGACTGGCATTGCCACCATGACCATTTCAAAGATTCCAACCCGAACATTGAATGGCAGGCAACATTGGATCAGGCAGAGAAGATTGGTTTGGGAACCAGACAGTATGAACTGAAGATCGTGAAATAATATATTTATCAGCAGTGGAAAATAAATGCGAAAAAGTAATAAACAAAAAGGACCGGATGAATGAACTATATTGTCTTTGACCTGGAATGGAATCAGAATCCTTCGGGAAAGAAAACACGTAACGACAGGCTTCCATTTGAGATTATCGAGATTGGGGCTGTAAAAGTAAACAGCAAAAAAGAAATAACGGATCATTTTCACCGACTGATCAAACCACAGGTCTATAAATGGATTCATGACAGCATCCATGAGGTAATTCATGTAGATTATAAAGATCTTATGAAAGGAGTACCATTTGAGCAGGCAGTCAGGGAATTTCTTGACTGGTGCGGAGAAGACTGGTACTTTTTTACATGGGGAAATCAGGACGTGATGGAACTTCAGAGGAATATGAAGTTCTATGGCCTGCTGGATCTGCTTCCCGGACCTGTGACCTATTATGATGTGCAGAAACTATACAGTATCAGTTACGATGACGGTACACACAGGTGTGCATTGGAGCATGCGATCGATGAATTGAAAATAGCGAAAACCAGGGGATTTCACCGGGCGCTTGCAGATGCCTGGTATACAGCGAAAGTCCTGGAGAAAATAAATAACGTAATCATCATCAATCATCCGTCACTGGATGTTTACCAGAATCCAAAGAAGAAAAAAGACGAGATACATATTTCCTATCCGGATCATGACAAATATGTATCCAGAGAATTTGCCACAAGAGAGCGAATCATGAAAGACCGCGAGGTGACCAGCACCAGATGTCCGGTCTGTCATCTGCCTGCAAAGCGCAAACTCCGATGGTTTATGAATAATCCAAAGGTTTATTACAGCATATCCAATTGTGAAGAGCATGGACTGATAAAAGGCAAGATCCGTATCCGAAAAACAGAAGATGAGAAATATTTCGCTGTGAAGACATTGCGTTTCACAGATACAGAAGAAGCGGAGGAACTTCGTGAAAGAAAAGAAGTCCTCCGCCTCAGGCGAAAACTAAAAAGAAATGTTGAGAAGGAGATCTGAAAGGATCTCCTTTTCATATTGCATTCCATATCCGACCATATGACCGTCTAAATAATATTTACTTTTAATTCGCTTTGGACCGACAGAATTGTTCAGAAGTTTCTGCTTCCTTACAAGCTGGCTCACATCGGTTCCTGTGGGGACAGTTACGTACACATGCCTCATATAATAGAAGGAACACAGATTACTCCAGTCCTTTAACAGGTGTTTTTCGCATGGAAGAAATGCTGCCGGTACCGGATCGGTATCTATATTCAAGTCTACTTTTTCAAAATTGTCGAAGCCGTAATCCAGCAGAGAAGTTGTGTCAGGAAAAGCACCGTTTGTAGAATTCAGCACAACTGCAATGAGAATGGAATTTCCTCTCTTGGCATAGGTGACAAGCGTACTTCCCGCTGCATCGGTGTATCCGGTCTTTCCTCCCAGAACTCCATCGTATGCATAAGACTGTCCGGGCATCATTTTATGGTGATTGAGAAGATAACGGGTTTCAGACTGCTTATTAGTCGGAGGAATCTCATAAACCTGTGTGGTCACAAATTTACGGAATCTGGGATTATACCAGGCTGCCTTTGCAATCTTCATCATATCACCTGCGGTGGTATAATGCGTTTCATCCGGAAGACCATTTGGATTATTAAAATGGGTGTTCTTACAGCCAAGTTGAGCTGCCTCTGGTTCATCAGTTCAACAAACTTCTTTACAGAACCGCTTGTTTTTTCTGCCAGAGCAAGAGCCATCTCATTGGCGGATTCCAGCATCAGAGCCATCAGGGCCTGCTCTACTGTGAAAACCTCTCCTGTTTCTGCGTAAATGCTGGAGCTTCCGGCCTCAATCCCATAAGCCGCTTCCTGCGACATGGTGATCGTATCGTCCATATTCAGATATTCACAGGCCAGAAGAGCGGTCATGATCTTAGTGATACTGGCGGGATATAGCTTATCTTTGGCATTCTTGGAATAAAGAATAGTATCAGTGACTGCATCCATCAGCACTGCGGACTGTCCCTCGATATTAGGACCTGTGGGCCATCCTTTGACAGAATCGATATCTGAGGCCTGTGAATAGGTTTCTGAATGACCGGCTTCAGGAGTGGCAGAGGTCTCGGCAGCGTAAGTGACTGCAGGCTGAGAGGTCAGAATCCCTGCACAAAGCATTCCGGTGAGGAAACGTTTCATTAATTTATGAAATTTTGTTTTAAACATTTGAAATTACCCTTCATTAAATATACATAGTAGTTGCTTTCCATATCCTAGAGCGTGTCTGAAAAATCATTCCCGCAATCTGCACGCCCCACTTTGCGGGATATTTCACCCGAATTCAGTTGCCGTAGCCCGCTACGCGCCCTCATCCGGGCAAAATATCCCACAAATTGTGACGCACATCTTGCAGAAAGCCTTTTTCAGACACGCTCTAAAGCGTATGAAACATGCTCTGAAAGCATTCAAAGATAATGAGAGATGGGTACGTGAGATAGCACTTCTCAGGAAAGAATATGAGGAAAAATAAAGATGAAAACATTGATATTCAACGGTTCACCGCGAAAGAACGGTGAAACTGCATATATGATCCGGACTCTGCAGGAAAATCTTGGAGGGGATTTTAAGGTGGTTAATGCCTACAGGGCAGATATCCGCCCGTGTATAGACTGCAGATGGTGTTTTGACCATGCAGGATGCGCAGTCAAAGATGAATGGCAGGAGGTTCTTTCGTACATTGAAGAATGTGACCATATTATTATGGCATCTCCTGTATATTTTGAGGAGGTTACGGGAATGCTTCTTGCTGTGCTGAGCAGACTGCAGACCTATTTCAGTGCAAGATATATCCGTAAAGAAGAACCTGTTCCTAAGAAGAAAACAGGAGCAGTTCTGCTGACAGCAGGAAGTATCGGACCCAGAGAAAAAGCGGAAAGTACGGCAGAGATGCTGCTTCGTCAGATGAGCTGTGACAGTCTGGGGACTGTATATGTAAACCGTACAGACAAAGTGCCGGTCAGAGACAGAGAAGATATCATACAGGAAATAAAAGATTTGGCAGGCAGATTGAGAACAGCAGAATAAATATTATCTGAAAATGAAACACCATTTGTGTTATGTGGAACAGACGAAAGGATGATTAAAATGAAAAAAATAAAATACTTTATGATTACAGGAATGCTTCTGGCATCCATCGGTCTTGCTGGATGTGGGAAGAAGTCAGAAGATGATATTACAAATAAGGAAATTTATCAGGATGATCTTGAACCGCTGACAGAAGAAGACTGAATGAAATGGATGCAGATACTTCTGACGAGGATATGAAACAGATTGATGAGCCTGAGGAAGAAACCGCTGACATTACAGATACTACAGATGCAACAGAAACTACAGATAAAACGGAAAATACAGATAAAGCAGAAACTTCAGATTCTTCTGCAAAAAAAAACTGCGGATAAAACTGAAACATCAGATTCTGCAGATACAACAAAATCAGAAACTAAAACGAAAACTGAAAAATAATCACAAGGGGCTGTCGCTGGAATTATTATTGCGACAGCCCCTGATCATATTTCTGTAATTATCAGGAAAGAACCTCGTTCTTCAGTTCGTTCCCATCCATAAATGCTTTCGCATTTTCGAGAGTAGTCTCGGCAATGTTAGTCAGTGCTTCTTTTGTAAAGAATCCCTGATGAGAAGTCATCACTACATTCGGGAAGGAAAGCAGGCGCTGGGTAATGGAGCTCTGCAGAATACGCTCGGACATATCCTCGAATACGAAATCAGTTTCTTCTTCATAAACATCCAGTCCTACTGCAAAGAACTTATGATCACGGATTCCGGAGATCAGATCCTCTGTCTTGATCAGGCCGCCGCGGGAAGTGTTTACAAGAATTACACCATCTTTCATTTTGGCGATAGTTTCTTCATTGATGATGTGTTTGGTTTCTTCTGTAAGCGGGCAGTGAAGACTGATGAGATCACTGGTTGCCAGAAGCTCATCCAGAGATACATATTCCAGATAATCCAGGTTCTTATTCGGGAAAAGATCGTAAGCGATAACTCTCATACCAAAACCTTTGCAGATTTTTGCCATTGCTTGGCCAATTTTCCCGGTACCAATGATTCCGGCAGTTTTCTGATAGAAATTAAGTCCCATCAGACCACTTAAAGAGAAGTTGTTTTCGCGGCATTTGATGTATGCTTTATGTGTGTGGCGGTTTGCGGTCAGCGCAAGTGCCATTGCATGCTCAGCCACAGCTTCCGGAGAATATCCCGGAACACGCAGAACCTTCATTCCGAATTTGTGAGCAGTTTCCAGATCTACATTGTTATATCCTGCGCAGCGCATAAGGATCAGTTTTACACCCTGAGCATTCAGCTCTTCGATAACAGGAGTGCTCAGATCAGCGTTTACAAAAGCGCAGATTGCCTCATATCCTTTTGCAAGGGAAGCAGTTTCTTCGTGAATATTTGCTTCAGTAAATTTAATTGTAATTCCCGGATAGGAAGGAAGAAGCTTCTCGAAAAATTCCTCGTCGTAGTTTTTTGTGCCGTAAAATAAGATTTTCATAAATGTTAGCTCCTCTCTGGCTGTATACCTGTATGGTATACTCACCGTGAAAATTATAATATCAGTGTTTATAGCAATCCTCATAAATAATGCATCTTAATCCAGCCCATCAGAGTGTGAAATCCTGCTATAGTAAAACAAATCAAATAATGTTAAAATAATAACAATCTTCTGACGATTCACATTATAACCGATTTATCGGAAAAAGAAAAGGCTATTTTGGATAAAATTTCTCAAGTATCTATAAAAATACAATCTGAGAGAGTATGAAGATACTGTAAATAGGAATTGCAAATTATGCTTTGTTATGAAAAGTATGTACAGAAAGATAAAAGATATGCAGGATAAAAAAACATCTTGCGGGATATTACAGGTGAACAGTAAAAATTATGCTGCTGTCAACAAACATAAAAAAATGATATGTTGACAGCAGCATAATTATAAATGACAGTTGCTATTTTCCGAGAGAGTACAGATCTTCATAGAATTCCGGATAGGAAATTTTAACGCAGTCCCCATCTTTGATAGTAAGTGTACCGTCACAAATTGTACCTGCAACAGCAAAGGACATGGCAATACGGTGATCAAGATAAGAATTGATCTCGGCACCATGAAGTGGCTTTCCTCCATGGATGATCATTCCGTCATCAGTCGGCTGAATATCAGCTCCCATGCGTTTCAGCCCTTCTGTTACCACTGCGATACGGTCGGATTCTTTTACCTTCAGCTCCTGTGCGTCCCTGATAACAGTAGTCCCCTCTGCAAAAGCTGCCATTACAGCGATCATCGGGATTTCATCGATCAGTGTGGGGATGATCTCACCCTCAACAGTGGTTCCGTGAAGACTGCTTGTGTGGATCAGCAGGTCAGCGGTAGGCTCACCCTCTGTACTTGCATTCAGCAGAGTAATATCAGCCCCCATAGCCTTGCATACACGAAGCATTCCGTCTCTGGTTGGATTAATGCCTACATTTTTAAGAAGAATCTCACTTCCGGGAGTAAGAAGCCCTGCTGCGATAAAGTAAGCAGCAGAAGAAATATCTCCGGGAACTTTAATCTCGCGTCCGTTCAGTACAGGCTCCGGTTCAATAGAAGCAGTTGTTCCCTGGGAAGTTACATTTGCGCCGAAATAATTCAGCATGATCTCAGTATGATTTCTGGAAAGTACCGGCTCAGTAACGCTGGTGATCCCATCTGCATACATACCAGCCAGAAGCACGCAGGATTTTACCTGTGCGGAAGCAACCGGTGACTGATAATGAGCGGCATGCAAAGGCTTTCCTGTAATACGCAAAGGTGCGCATCCATTGCCCCTCAGGCTTACGATATCAGCGCCCATAGACAGAAGAGGAGTCATAATCCTTTTCATTGGACGGGACTGAATGGAAGCGTCGCCGTTTAATTCGCTGGTAAAAGACTGTCCTGCCAGAATTCCGGAGATCAGTCTTGTGGTAGTCCCGCTGTTTCCTACATCCAGAGTTTCAAACGGAGCACTGAGTCCGTGAAGCCCCTTTCCATGAACGAGGATTTCGGAAGCATTTCTTTCAATATCGATTCCCATTTTCCGGAAACAGGAGATAGTAGAGAGACAGTCAGCTCCCTCAAGAAAATGTGTGATCTTTGTAGTACCCTGTGCAAGAGAACCGAACATGACTGCACGATGGGAAATGGATTTATCTCCGGGTACAGTGAGTTCTCCTCTGAGGTTTGTCTGTTTTTTTATTTCCATGTTTGATTCCTGCCTGTTTTTATAATATTTCTGTATTTCCCTGCAGCTATTTATAGCAATCTGCTTTTGACAAAATATTTTTGAAATGAATGTCAAAGGGTGATCTGTTTAGCGTTCGTAGACAATATAATTTCTTTTTTTTAGGAGTGCGGCACCCTTTTCCATAGAGATTCCGTCGTAGAATTCAATTTTGAGGACACCTTCCTCGAATTCACGGTTGTGAATGATACCGATATTTTTAATGCTGATCTTCTCCATCGCAAGGATAGTGGCAATCGTAGCAATACCGCCGGCCTCATCCGCGATATCAAGATACAGGACATAAGCCTTTTTCAGCAGACCATTGTCTACCACATCAATAGAATCACGGTAATCTCTGGAACTTGCAAACATCTGATACAGACTCCTGGAGTCTTTGTTATCTACAAAACACTTGATCTGAACCAGCAGGCGGATGTAGTCATCCAGAACATTGGAGATATTCTGATTATTTTCCACACAGATCTGCTCCCACATAATTGGAGAAGAAGAAGCAATACGTGTGATATCGCGGAAACCTCCGGCTGCAATTGTTTTCATATATTCCTGATCACTGTCCAGCATATTGACAAGATTTACCAGTGCAGAAGCAATAATATGAGGCAGATGGCTGACTCCGGCAGTGATGAAATCGTGTTCTTCACTTGTAAGGACCATCGGGATCGCACCAAGGGAAGAAATCATCTCTGTGAAATCTGTCAGGCGTTCCAGTGCAACTTCACCGCCCGGAGTAATAATATAGTAAGCATTCTCAATCAGACGGTCACTGGAAGCTTCGAATCCGGTCTTCTCAGAACCGGCCATTGGATGACCTCCGATAAAACGGGATTCCATTCCAAGACGTTCTACTTCTTTATGGATAATGCCCTTGACACTTCCAACATCTGTGAGGATCGTGTCAGGACCGATATTGTCTTTGAAATATTCAAGATATTTTACATTAAATTCTACAGGAGCACACAGGAAAATATAATCGCAGCTCCTGAAACGTTCATCATGTTCTTCGCATACAGCATCGATCATATTGCTGCTTACTGCTGCAGCAAGTGTTTCCCGATCCTGATCATAAGCAAGAAGTCGGTAGTCTTCATGGTATTTTCGGATGCCTTGGCAATTGATCCGCCAATCAGTCCGAGACCGATAAAACCGATAGTTTTCATAGTGGTTTTTGCATCCTTTCAGGTAACATTATTCGTAACTGTGAAAATACGGAACAGTTACATGATTTCATAATTTACTATTTTAAAGGATATGATTTGAAAAGTCAATTCATACAGCACTTTTATACATAAATAATTTAAAGCGACAAAGCGAACGCCGTATCATATGAAGATATCTCCACGGTCTTTCACACTCTGCTGAACTGTCTCAAACACGCTCCGGTTACGAGACTGCTATAGTCAACTGAAAAAACAATGCACTATAAATATTCGTACAATCAAAATCAGTCAGCCAGCTGCGCACTTGAGATAAAATTCACAGTCGAGATCCGTGAAAATTACTGAAAATATATAAAATGCTCATCAATTTACAAGAAGTTCACAAAAAAAGATGTTAAAATTTCATAAAATACTTGAAAAATATAAAAAAATTTAGTAATATATAGCCATATCGTTGCTGCGGACATTGCAGGCGGCAATAACATAACAGACAAACAGGGAGGTACGCAACATGGATGTATTTAGAACTGACCGAATTAGAAATGTAGTCCTTTTAGGTCATGGGGGCGCTGGCAAAACTACACTGGCAGAAGCAATGGCTTACTTAGCAGGAATGACTAACCGTCTCGGAAGAGTAGAAGACGGAAATACTGTCAGCGATTATGACAAAGAAGAGATTAAGAGACATTTTTCCATTTCTACCACATTGATTCCGGTACCATGGGATAAGGTAAAGATCAATGTGCTGGATACTCCCGGATATTTCGATTTCGTAGGCGAAGTAGAAGAAGCAGTAAGCGCAGCAGATGCAGCGATCATTGTAGTTTCCGGTAAAGCAGGCGTTCAGGTTGGAACACAGAAGGCATGGAACTTATGTGAGAAATATAAACTTCCGAGAATGATCTTTGTCACAGATATGGACGTAGATGATGTCAGCTACCGTAAAGTAGTAGAACAGCTCACTGAACTCTACGGCAAGAAGATCGCACCGCTTCACTTCCCGATTCGTGAAGACGGCAAATTTGTAGGATATGTAAATGTTGTAAAACAGGCAGGACGTAAGTACATAGATAAAGGTAAGAAAGAAGAATGCCCGATTCCTGAATACCTGGATGAATATCTGGAGAAATATCACGATATCCTTATGGAATCTGTTGCAGAGACCAGCGAGGAATTCATGGACCGTTATTTTGAAGGTGATACATTCTCGGTAACAGAGGTTTCCGCAGCACTTGCAATGAACGTACAGGAAGCATCTATCGTACCTGTATGCATGGGCTCACCGATCAATCTTCGCGGTGTATCCAACTTACTGGATGATATCTGCGGATATTTCCCAAGCCCGGACAAACGCTCCTGCAACGGAATCGCTCAGAAGACAAATGAGATCTTCGAAGCAAACTACGACTCACGAAAGTGAAATCCGCATATGTGTGGAAAACAATTGCAGACCCGTTCCTTGGCAAATATTCTCTTATTAAAGTATGCTCCGGTGTTATCAAATCCGATGACACTTTATTAAACGTAGAGAAAGGCGAAGAAGAACGTCTGAATAAATTATATGTACTTGAAGGATCCAAACCGATCGAGGTTCCGGAACTTCATGCCGGTGATATTGGTGCAATTGCCAAATTAAACAGCGTACAGACTGGTGACAGCCTTGCGACAAAAGCAAATCCGATTCTTTATCCGAAGGCACTCCTTTCCACACCATATACCTGCAAGAGATTTAAAGCAGTGAAGAAGGGTGATGAGGATAAGATTTCCCAGGCACTTGCGAAGATGATGAGTGAAGACAAGACACTTCGTGTAGTAAATGACAGTGCAAATCGTCAGAGCCTTATCTATGGTATCGGTGATCAGCATCTCGATATCGTTATGAATAAATTAAAAGAACGCTACAAAGTAGATGTTGAGCTGAGCAAACCGAAGGTTCCGTTCCGCGAGACGATCCGTAAGAATGCAGATGTAGAGGGTAAACATAAGAAACAGTCCGGTGGACATGGACAGTATGGACATGTTAAGATGCGTTTCGAGCCATCAGGCGATCTGGAAACACCTTATGTATTTGAGCAGGTTGTAGTCGGCGGTGCAGTTCCGAAGAACTACTTCCCGGCAGTTGAGAAAGGTCTGCAGGAATGCGTATTAAAGGGACCTCTGGCTGCATATCCGGTAGTTGGTGTGAAAGCTACTCTGTATGATGGTTCCTATCATCCGGTAGACTCCTCTGAAATGGCATTTAAGATGGCTACCATCCTTGCATTCAAAAAAGGCTTCATGGATGCATCACCTGTACTCTTAGAGCCAATCGTATCCATGAAAGTAACAGTTCCGGATAAATACACAGGTGATGTTATGGGTGACCTGAACAAACGCCGTGGCCGTGTTCTGGGTATGACTCCTGACCATCAGGGAAATACGATCATTGAGGCAGATGTACCTCAGCTTGAGATCTATGGATATTCCACAGATCTGCGCTCCATGACAGGCGGAAGCAGGAGAATTCTCCTATGATTCGCACGCTACGAGCAGGCTCCGAACGATATCCAGGCAAAAGAGATTGAAGCAAGAGCAAGCAAAGTGGATAAAGCTGAAGAATAAAAAAGGGTAATTACTGATAGAGCAGTAATTTGTGTTAGCGCAGTAATTAAAATATAGTTAAGAAATAAAAATGGCAGGACATTTTGCAGAGATGCGGAATGTCCTGTTTTTTACGTTTTGTTGACACACTCTAGTGGTGTATTACTCGAAAATGCGAAATAAGTGCCATTTGTAAAGCAAAAACACTCGATACAGCGAAACGTTACATTGACAAACAGCCTTTGTTGAATTAAAATAAATTTTTAGGATAAGATGTCCATAATCGGACTGAAACCGCCGGAAATAATAAAAGCAGCTGTGTAGCTCAGTGGAGCAAACAGTAGTGGTGTCATGGACGCACCCTGAAAAAGACGGTATCTCGCCTTAAGTCAGATGCCTGGTAACTCTGTTGCCGGGTAGTTCACATACAGCAAAATGTTGGAGGAAGTATAGAGATGAAATACTTGTTTAAAAAGATTGAGCCTAAGTGGCAGGCAAAATGGAAGAAGCCAAAGTCTTCGAAGCCAAAGATAACAGTGACAAACCTAAATTCTATGGTCTGGTAGAGTTCCCATATCCAAGCGGTGCCGGTATGCACGTAGGACATATCAAAGCATATTCCAGTCTGGAGGTTATTTCCAGAAAACGTCGTATGGAAGGCTATAATGTACTTTCCCGATCGGATTTGATGCATTTGGTCTCCCGACAGAGAACTACGCGGTAAAGACCGGAACACATCCACGTATCATCACAGATGAGAACATCAAGAGATTCTCAAACCAGTTAAAGAAGTTGGATTTTCCTTTGACTGGAACCGTGTGATCGATACAACAGATGAAGACTACTACAAATGGACACAGTGGATTTTCCTGAAAATGTTCGAAAAAGGTCTTGTATTCAGAGACAGAACACTGGTTAACTACTGCCCGCACTGTAAAGTAGTCCTTTCCAATGAAGACAGCCAGGGCGGTAAATGTGATATCTGCCACAGCGATGTTGTTCAGAAATCCAAAGATGTATGGTATTTAAGGATCACCCAGTATGCAGATAAGCTTCTGGAAGGTCTGAAAGATGTAGACTATCCGGATAATGTAAAACAGCAGCAGATCCACTGGATCGGCAAATCAAAAGGTGCTTTCGTTAACTTCGATGTTGACGGAATCGATGAGAAACTTGAAATCTATACAACCAGACCGGATACTCTGTTTGGTGTAACATTCATGGTAATCGCACCGGAACATCCGATCATTGACAAATATGCAGATAAAATCACAAACATGGATGAGATCACTGCATATCGTAATGAGTGTGCAAAGAAAACAGAGTTTGAGAGAACTCAGCTTGTAAAAGATAAAACAGGTGTGAGAATCCAGGGACTTGAGGGAATCAACCCGGTTAACGGTAAGAAAATTCCAATCTACATTGCTGACTATGTAATGATGGGATATGGTACAGGTGCTATCATGGCAGTACCTGCTCACGACCAGCGTGACTATGATTCGCGAAGAAATTCGGCATCGACATTATCGAAGTTATCAAAGGCGGAGATATTTCCAAAGAAGCCTATACAGGCGACGGCGAAATGGTAAACTCCGATTTCCTGAACGGATATGCAAAGAAGAAAGATTCTATTGAGCGTATGTTGGAAGAACTGGAGAAAAAAGGAATCGGTAAAGCCGGTGTTCAGTATAAGATGAAAGACTGGGCATTCAACCGCCAGAGATACTGGGGTGAGCCAATCCCGCTTATCCACTGCCCGAACTGCGGTGTTGTGGCAGTTCCGGAGAACGAACTTCCGCTGCGCCTGCCGGATGTAAAGGACTTCGAGCCGGGTGAAGACGGACAGTCCCCACTTGCAAAGATTGATTCTTTCGTAAACTGCACATGCCCGAAATGTGGTGCTGCAGCGAAGCGTGAGACAGATACCATGCCTCAGTGGGCAGGATCTTCCTGGTATTTCTTAAGATATACAGATCCGCACAATGCAAATGCACTGGCAGATATGGACAAACTGAAATACTGGATGCCTGTTGACTGGTACAATGGTGGTATGGAACACGTTACCAGACATATGATCTACTCCAGATTCTGGCATCATTTCCTGTATGATCTTGGCGTAGTAAATACACCGGAACCATATGCAAAACGTTCCATCCAGGGATTGATCCTCGGACCGGACGGAGATAAAATGAGTAAATCCAAGGGCAACGTAGTTGATCCGCTGGATATTGTAGAAGAATACGGTGCAGATACTCTTCGTACCTATGTACTGTTTATGGGTGACTATGGCGCAGCTACACCGTGGAGCGAGAACTCTGTAAAGGGCTGCAAGAAGTTCTTGGACCGTGTTGCAGGGTTGACAGATATCCTTTCTGAAGAATCCGTATCTGATGAACTGGAGATGAAACTCCACCGTACCATCAAGAAAGTTTCTTCTGATATCGAGAACCTGAAATTCAATACAGCGATCGCCAGCCTGATGACACTCATTAATGAGATCACAGCAGAAGGACACTTAAGCAAAGATGACCTTACCATCTTTATCAAACTGCTTAGCCGTTTGCGCCGCATATCTGCGAAGAAATCTGGGAATTCATCGGAGGTGAAGGCTTACTGGCAGTTTCCGAATGGCCGAAATACGATGAAGGCAAAACAATTGCCAAGACCGTTGAGATCGGTGTACAGGTAAACGGTAAAGTAAGAGGAACAATCGTAATCCCTAACGGATGTGAAAAAGAAAAAGCATTCGAGATCGCCAAAGCAGACGAGAGAATTGCTTCCTTCCTGGAAGGTAAGAACCTTATCAAAGAGATTTATGTACCGAATAAGATTGTAAACTTTGTTGCGAAATAATAGAAACAGTAAAAAGAGGACTGACAGAAATTTTTCTGAACAGTCCTCTTTTGAGTTTGACAGCTGTATTTTTAGACCTTTTCAGGCAACCGCCTGCTGATATGCCGGAATGTCAGTGTAAACACGATTCCCTTCACGATAGAAGAGATTGTAAGCGCCCACCATACACCATTTAATCCCATTCCCGCATGTGTCAGGATCAATGCCAGCGGGATTCGTGAGCCTGTCAGGATCACACTGATCGTACTGGATAATCTGGTGCGTCCAAGTCCTGATAATGCGCCCACTGTCATCAGCTCAATGGACATAAAGACTTCACTGAATCCGATAATGACCAGATAATTGACAGCAGTATCCAGAGCTTCTTTTTCGTGGAAAAATAACCTGGCAATTGGTTCCGGAAGAAAGACAAAAGCTGCAGTGACAAACAGGCCCCAAATTGTGAGAACGCGAAATGACAGACTGTAACCTTTACGGATACGGTCTTTTTTCGTGCACCGTAGTTTTGGGCAATAAAAGCATTCAATGCTGAAGCAAAACCATCTGCAGTATTCCAGGATACGGATTCAATCTGTCCGCCAACACGTTGCGTTGCAATAGCGGCAGCACCATAACCGGAAACCATACGGGTCAGAACCATGGAGATGAAACAGTAAATGCTTCCCTGTATAGCTGTGGGAAACCCGATCCTGAAAATGTGCTTATAATATTCTTTTGGAAAAACAGACAGCAGATTCAGATGCTGTAAAACATTGGGCTCCAGTCTGGAATGCCGGATACGCAGAACCATCACTACAAAAACCAGAATCTGTGAACTTACTGTCGCAATAGCGGCTCCGGCAACCTCCAGCCTCGGGAAAGGTCCGATGCCAAGGATCAGCAGCGGATCCAGGATCATATTTCCTGCAAGCCCGATAAAGTTTGCAAGCAGGGGAGTGCGGGAATCTCCCTGCGCAGTAGAGAGTCCGGTCAACGTCAGATTCAGATAAGAAAAAAGAATCAGTCCACAGGTGATCAATGTATAAGATCTGGCAGCAGTATAAGTTTCTGCGTCGGTCAGATTAAAAAATCCCAGCAGAGGATGTATGAAAATAACACAGACAGCAGCAAACAAAATGCCGGACAGTGCAGTGAGCTGCAGAGAACCGGCAGCATAGGAACGTGCCTGGTCATAATCTTTGCGCCCGCATGCCTGAGCTGTATTTACCTGTCCGCCCATTCTTGACAGGGATGCAAGCCCCTGGGAGAGCCAGACATACATTCCGCCTACTCCCACGCCTGCAACCGCCTTTGCGCCAAGCAGTCCGATCCATGCCATATCCATAATACTGTATGCTGTTCCCAGCATGGAAGAAATCATGATAGGCAGAGCCAGCTCTGCCAGAGTTTTCAGGATCGGACCGGAAGTCAGATCCACAGTTTTTGCTTTACTCATTTGTAATAACCCTTCATGTACTAATTATTATAATACTTTTGTAGTCCATTTACTGCAGTCCCATACCTGAGAAACCACATCGCGGTAAAACTCCGGTTCATGCAGATCAGGAGAATGCTTCCCTTATATTCGATCAATGCCTGCTTCAAAGCTTCTTTTGCATCCACATCCAGATGATTGGTAGGCTCGTCCAGAAGCAGAATGTTCGTTTCTTTATTCACCAGCTTACACAGACGCACCTTCGCCTGCTCCCCGCCACTCAGTACACGTACCTGACTTTCAATATGCTTGGTAGTCAGACCGCATTTGGCGAGAGCAGACCGCACCTCATACTGAGTATAAGACGGAAACTCCGCCCAAATCTCATCAATACAGGTAGTCTTGTTATCACCCTTTACTTCCTGCTCAAAATATCCAATCTGAAGATTCTCCCCGAGTTCGCAGGAACCCTTCAGAGACGGGATCAACCCCAGAATACTCTTCAGTAAAGTTGTCTTACCGATACCGTTTGCACCAACCAGCGCAATCTTATTTCCTCTTTCCATAGAGAGAGTAACAGGTCTGGAAAGAGGTTCATTATAACCAATAACCAGATCCTTCGTTTCGAAAATATATTTCCCCGGAGTGCGTCCGTATTTAAAATGAAACTCAGGCTTCGGCTTCTCGGCAGCAAGCTCGATCACATCCATCTTATCCAGCTTCTTCTGTCTGGACATTGCCATATTTCTTGTAGAAACCCTGGCCTTATTTCTTGCGACGAAATCCTTCAGTTCACTGATTTCCTGCTGCTGGCGTCTGTAAGCAGCCTCAAGCTGAGCCTTCTTCACCTCATACACTTCCTGGAAATGATCATAATCCCGACATAACGGTTCAGTTCCTGATTCTCCATATGATAAACCAGATTGATAACAGAATTCAGAAACGGAATATCGTGGGAGATAAGAATAAATGCATTCTCATAATCCTGCAGATAACGCTTCAGCCATTCGATATGTTCCTCATCCAGATAGTTGGTAGGCTCGTCCAGAAGCAGGATATCCGGCTTCTCCAGAAGCAGCTTGCCAAGCAGAACCTTGGTTCTCTGACCGCCACTCAGATCTGTAACATCACGTTCCAGTCCGATATCCAGAAGTCCCAGGGCTCTGGCAACTTCCTCCACCTTCGCATCGATCACATAGAAATCATGCATGGTAAGGGTATCCTGAATAGTTCCCAGCTCCTCCATCAGAGTATCCATCTCCTCAGGAGAAGCAGTGCCAAGAGAGTCACAGATCCCATTCATTCTTTCCTCCATCTCAAAGAGATAAGAGAACGCAGACTTCAGCACGTCACGGATGGACATACCCTGAGAAAGGACAGAATGCTGGTCCAGATAGCCGACACGTACATTCTTTGCCCATTCAATCTTACCCTCATCCGGCATCAGCTTTCCGGTTACAATATTAAAGAAAGTAGATTTACCTTCCCCGTTGGCACCAACCAGTCCAATATGCTCGCCCTTTAACAGGCGGAAAGACACATCATTAAAAATCGCCCTGTCTCCGAAACCATGTGTCAGATGTTCAACATTCAAAATACTCATAAAAAGAAATTCTCCTTAATTATTGTTATATAATGTCAGGGTCAAAAGGTATTTCACCCCTGACCTGACATCCACGAATTACTTACTCCGCTGCAAAGCAGCTCCCGCAATTCTTTTAATATTTGTAACTATACAACAGTATGATCAGACTTCCCTGACTCCTTTTAATGACGGCTCAGCATCAGCGAATAATTTGTATAATAAACCACAAATCCGGGCTTCGCCCCTGCAGGCTTTTTCACCTGCTTCTTCTGGATATAATCAATCTCCACCTTAGGAGCAGTACGTCCTTTGGAATAATAAGCAGCAAGCTGTCCCGCAATCTCAAAGATATGATCCGGCAGTTCGCCGTCCTTAGACTTCACGACCACATGCGAACCGGCCATCTTCTTGGCATGAAACCACCAGTCATTCCCTGTGGCAAACTTAAAGGTAAGCTCATCATTCTGGAAATTATTTTTCCCACATAAATATCATACCCATCCTCAGTCACATAATGGAACGGCTTAGACTTACTCTGTGCCTTCTGTCCCTTTCTGCGGTCATAATGCTTCTTAATATATCCATACTCCATCAGCTCTTCCTTGATCTGTGCCAGATCACTCTCAGCCAAAGCAATATCCAGAGCATTGGAAACAGACTCCAGATGCTCAATCTCACTTCTCGTATCTGCAATCTGCTCAGTCAGAGCCTCCTCCGTACGCTTCAGCTTTCCATACTTGTCAAAATACTTCTTGGAATTCTCCGCCGGAGTCATAGTAGGATCAAGAGGAATGGTAATCTCCTCATTGGTATAATAATTCAGAGCCTTAAACGACTTACATCCATCCTCCAGCCCATACCCATAAGTATTGATCAGCTCCCCGTAAACCTTATACTTCTCTTTCTTCGCAGTATCCTTCATCTGCTTCTCCTGCAGACTCAGCTTCTTACGGTTACGCTCCAGCGCAGTCTGCACGATCCTTCTCAGATCCGAAGACTTCTGATGGATACGCGTCAGAGTATTCTTTGTCGCATAATAAGTCTCCAGCATCTGTGAAACACTCTCAAACTCCACAGAATGATACTCCGGTCCATACTGCTGGAACGCAAACACACCATACTCCACAGGTTCTTCCCCCCGGTAAACAATATTCGGAGAGAAATCCCCCTCCACAACCTGATCCATCAGCCTGCGGAACGTATGATACAAATGCACCCTCGCCGCCTCATCCAGAGACTGCGCTGCATCACTCCCGTCGATCGAAGCCCTGAAACAGATCTCCTCCGCAACAACCGGACTGATTCCAGTAAGAGAAGAGTAAACAGCCCTGGAAACATTACATGGCTTCCTGCACACAACATCACAGAACTCCTCTCACTCACAGTCAGCGGATCCAGCTTATCCTGCGTCTTCGGAATAAAATACTCCCTTCCCGGAAGCACCTCACGCACAGAACTCATATGAGAAGAAACATGCTTGATACTATCCAGGATCATCCCCTTATCATCACAGAAAATAATATTACTGTGCTTGCCCATCAGCTCCATGATAAGAACCTTCTTACAGGGATCCCCCAGCTCATTCAGATGCTCCAGCTCAAACATCACCACACGCTCCATCCCAGGCTGCCTGATATCCGAAACCCTCGCACTTCCAATATGCTTACGCAGCAGCATACAGAAATTAGGCGCAGTCATAGGACTGGGCTTATTCTTGGAAGTAAAATAAATCAGCGGAAGAGAAGCACTGGCCGAAAGCAGCAGCCTGCACTGCCCATTCGCCCCCTTCCCCGTAATCAAAAGCTCATCCGCCTCCGGCTGAGCAATCTTATTAAACCGTCCTCCATCCAAATTCAAATGCAGCTCCCTCACCATAGCCGCAATCGTAATCCCATCAAAAGCCATATAAAAACACTCCTTTTTAAATAATACTCACAATAATCAAAATCTCAGTCCCCAATATGACTGATAAAAGGCAAAGCCCTTTCTGACAAACAAACTCTAATATAACAGGCCTCTCTGAAAGCCTTCCAATTAAATATACCATATACCTCCCATAGCCAGTCACCAGCAGGAGAAAATAAATAGTTCCGGGCGCATTTGCAGGGGTTGTAGTAACTCTTAGGCTTCGGGAATCTGCGTTATGAAAAAACAGCAACCTGTCTGAGCGAAGCGAGTTTTGCTGTTTTTTTCATGCCTTTAGCAGATTTCCGAAGCCTTAGAGTTGACTAAACCTCGAAACCGCACCCGGAACTATTTATTTTCTCCTGCGTCCTACCTGCGTCCCACCTGCGGCGTCCCTCTTGTAAGTATACCACACATTTCCTACCGCCATCAACGAAAAAATGTTTGACTCCCATTCTATAATGAACTATAATAAATCTGTATGTAAACCAGAACAGGCACACATACCCCGACACTAATAGACAGACAAAGAGAGAAAAACTATGATAAAAAGCATGACAGGTTTCGGCCGGGCAGAAGTCGTGACCAAAGAAAGAAAAATAACAATCGAACTAAAATCTGTCAACACAGATACCTGGACCTCAGCATCAAAATGCCCAGAAAACTCAATTTCCTGGAAGGCGCAGTCAGAAACCTGATGAAAACCTACATCCAGAGAGGCAAAGTTGATGTATACATCACATACGAAGACTACACCCTGGACAACGGAGCTCTCAAATACAACAGAGAACTCGCATCCGAATACATCACCTGTCTTAAACAGATGCAGCAGGACTTTGACCTTGACTACGATATCAAAGTCAGCACCCTGTCACGCTATCCGGAGGTACTTGTCATGGAAGAACAGTCTGTTGATGAGGAAGCACTCTGGGAATCTCTGGAACCGCCCCTTCGCGAGGCATGTGAGAAATTTGTCCAGACAAGGATACTGGAAGGCAGAAATCTTGAGAAAGACCTTATCGGAAAACTGGACAGCCTTGAAGAAAAAGTATTACGTGTAGAAGCCCGCTCTCCGGAAGTAGTCAATGCCTACAGGACCAAACTGGAAGCAAAAGTTTCCGAGCTGCTGGAAGACACACAGATCGACGACAACCGCATCGCAGCAGAAGTCATCCTGTTTTCAGACAAAATCTGCAATGATGAGGAAACCGTCCGCCTTCACAGCCACATCAGGAACATGAAAAAGATGCTCACAACAGAGAAAGAAGGCATCGGACGCAAACTGGACTTCATGGCACAGGAAATGAACAGAGAAGCAAACACGATTTTATCCAAATCAAGTGATCTGGAGATCTCCAACATTGCCATTGATCTGAAAACAGAGATCGAGAAAGTCAGAGAACAGATCCAGAACGTAGAATAGAGGAAGAAAACGTGGCAAGACTTATTAATATCGGTTTTGGAAATGTAGTCAATTCACAGAAAATCGTGGCAGTGGTAAGCCGGATGCGGCACCTGTAAAAAGAATGGTGCAGAGCATAAAGGAACCCGGTCACTGATTGATGCAACTCAGGGGCGAAAGACAAAAGCAGTAATCGTCACAAGCGACGATTATCTGGTGCTCAGCGCACTTCAGCCTGAGACCATTGCCCGGAGATTTGCAGAAATATATGAAAACGAGGATAAGGGAGAGACCCATGAATAAAGGAATTTTAGTAGTGGTTTCCGGATTTTCCGGTGCAGGAAAAGGCACAGTAATGAAACGCCTCATGGAGAAATATGATGGTTATGCATTATCTGTCTCCGCAACAACCAGAAAACCCCGTCCCGGTGAAGAGGACGGCAGAGAATATTTCTTCCGTACAAGGGATGAATTTGAGAAGCTGATCGAAGAGGATGCATTGCTTGAATATGCCCGGTATGTGGAAAATTATTACGGTACCCCACGCTCTTATGTCGAAGAGCAGCTTCAGGCAGGCAGAAATGTAATCCTTGAGATCGAAATCCAGGGCGCAATGAAGATCAAAGAGAAAATACCGGAAGCACTTCTGGTGTTTGTAACTCCGCCGACTGTGGAGGAACTGGAACGCCGTCTCACAGGCAGAGGAACAGAAACCGCACAGGTGATCGCAGACAGACTTGCAAGAGCCGGTGAAGAGGCAGAAGGTATGGGACAATATGACTATATTCTTGTCAACGATACTGTAGAGGAATGCGTAGACCATCTTCATCAGATTATTGTGAGTGAACATTCCAGAGTATCCAGAAATGCAGAATTTATCGCAGATATCCAGAAACAGACAAAAGCATTTCAGAAATGATAAACATGCGGCCCAGACCGCTTAAAAGAAAGGAGAAAATACATGATACATCCGTCTTATACAGAATTAATCGAAGCAATCAATACAAACAGTGAGGACGACGATACAACAATGTCCCTTAACAGCCGTTATTCCCTTGTACTTGCTGCAAGTAAACGTGCGCGCCAGATCATTGCAGGTTCCAAACCAATGGTAGAGGGTGCGGCAGGCAAGAAACCTCTCTCAGTTGCGATCGACGAGCTCTACAAAGGAAAAGTAAAGATCCTTGCTCCGGAAGAAGAGGATGAAGAAGGAACAGAACAGACAGCTGAGGCACAGACAGAAGAATCAGCACAGGCTTCTGAAATCACAGAGACTGCTGAAACAGCAGAAGAAACAACTGAAGAGTAAGAACTGATGGTAACACAATAGATAAACAAAAGGATGTGTCTGAGAATTACAGAGGTATATTTTCAGGCACATTCTTATAGGAGAATTTATGAAATTATTATTCGTATCATTAGGCTGTGACAAGAACCTTGTAGATTCCGAAGAAATGCTCGGACTTCTTACAGGTAACGGGTTCGAGATCGTAGATGATGAAACTGAAGCAGAGGCCATTGTGGTGAACACCTGCTGCTTCATCAATGACGCAAAGGAAGAGAGCGTCAACACCATCCTTGAGATGGCAGAATACAAGAAAACCGGGAGCTGTAAAGTCCTGGTTGTCACAGGATGTATGGCACAGCGTTATAAAAATGAGATCATTGAGGAAGTACCGGAAGTAGATGCAGTACTTGGCACAACTTCCTACGGAGACATCCTTAAGGCAATCCGTGAAGCAATGGAAGGAAAACATTTCCAGGAATTTAAAGATATTGATTATCTTCCGGAAAAGCTTGGCAAACGTGTTCTCACAACAGGTGGACATTTCGGATACCTCAAGATAGCAGAAGGCTGTGATAAACACTGCACCTACTGTATCATCCCGAAACTTCGCGGTAAATTCCGAAGCGTTCCGATGGAACGTCTGGTAACACAGGCAAAGGAGATGGCAGAGGAAGGCGTAAAAGAGCTGATCCTTGTCGCACAGGAGACAACCGTATATGGAACTGATATATATGGAAAGAAATCTCTTCATATCCTCCTGAAAGAGTTATGCAAGATCAAAGGAATCCGCTGGATCCGCGTGCTTTACTGCTATCCGGAGGAAATTTACGATGAACTGATCCAGACCATGAAAGAGGAGAAGAAGATCTGCCATTATCTGGATCTTCCGATCCAGCATGCAAGTGACCGTATCTTAAAGAGAATGGGAAGAAGGACAACACAGGCAGAGCTGGTGGAGATTGTAAATAAGCTTCGTCGGGAGATTCCTGACATCGTGCTCCGTACCACTCTGATCTCCGGATCCCCGGGGAAACACAGGAAGACCACGAAGAGCTGATGAGCTTTGTGGATGAGATGGAATTTGACCGTCTGGGAGTATTTACTTACTCACCGGAAGAAGATACACCTGCAGCAACGATGCCTGATCAGGTTGCGGAAGAAGTCAAAGAGGCCAGACGTGACGAGATCATGGAGCTTCAGCAGGAGATTTCCTATGATAAGGGAACTGACCGTATCGGACAGGAACTTCTCGTGATGATCGAGGGAAAAGTTGCAGATGAGAGCGCATACATTGGCAGAACTTACGGAGATGCACCAAAGGTCGACGGTTATATTTTTGTGCAGACAGGAGAACTCCTGATGACAGGAGATTTTGCAAAGGTACGTGTGACCGGTGCACTGGAATATGATTTGATAGGAGAGTTGGCAGATGAATACACCGAATAAACTTACAGTAGCCAGAATGATCCTGGTTCCGTTTCTTGTACTGTTTATGCTTACAGACCTGGGCGGTGAGGCAAACCGCTATATAGCACTTGCTATTTTTGTTGTTGCAAGTGTGACCGATTGGTTTGACGGAAAGCTTGCCAGAAAATACAATCTGGTGACAAACTTTGGAAAATTCATGGATCCTCTTGCAGACAAGCTGCTTGTGTGTTCTGCAATGATCTGCTTTATTGAACTGGAAAAGCTTCCGGCATGGTTTGTTATCATTATTATAGGAAGAGAATTTATTATCAGCGGATTCCGTCTGATCGCAGCCGAGAACGGTATTGTGATCGCGGCAAACTACTGGGGCAAATTCAAGACGGTTTCCCAGATGATCATGATCATTTACTGCTGATCGATCTGGGCGGAGTGTTTGATATTCTGGAACAGATATTTATCTGGCTTTCTCTGGCACTTACCGTTATTTCCCTGATCACATATATCTGGCAGAACAGGAGTGTTCTGTCCATGCAGGATTAGAAAGAAGGCTTTAAATATGGCTTCAGAAAAGGAAGCATCAGAAGAATCAGCATTAGAGGAAACAGCATTAGAAGAAACAGTTGTAGGACTCCTGAAAAAAAAGAAAATGACACTGTCTCTTGCCGAGTCCTGTACAGGCGGTGCGGTAGCAGCGGACATCGTAAATGTACCGGGAGCTTCGGAGGTATTTATGTGTGGTTATGTCACATATACAAACCGCGCCAAAAGAAAATGTCTTGGAGTAAAGAAGAGTACACTGAAGAAAGAAGGTGCTGTCTCAGCCAAATGTGCCGGACAGATGGCAAAAGGCGGTGCGAAAGCAGCCAAAACCGATGTCTGTCTCTCTGTGACAGGACTTGCAGGTCCGGGCGGTGGAACAGAGGAAACACCGGTGGGAACCGTATTTATGGGATGTTACTGTGCAGGAAAGACAACTGTGAGGGAATTTCACTTTGAGGGCGACAGAAAAAGTATCAGAGACCAGGCAGTTGAACAGGCACTGACATTTATCTGCGACAGGCTACGCAAATATGACAGATAATAATTGGTGACAAGTTACATTACTGAACATAAGAGTACATTTCGGAAAGTTGATGAAATGTACTCTTTTTGTTATCATAGCAATTCATATTAACCGAATCAGGTAAGTTTTCTGCGGAGTCTGCGAAAAGCAATAAGCAGTGAGTGGGGACTTGGTCACCGTATCATTTTCATAAGGTTCACCACTTTATCAAGTTTTTGTGCCTCTGCGGGAGATTTTCCCATCTTCAGCACTTCAATGATCGCAGAAATCTCATCAGCATTAAATTTCAGACCACCTTTTTTTCCCTGAGCAGCTGCGCTCATCAGGAAAGGCAGCATCTCATTTGCACCCTTTGAACTTCCCTGGGAAGCCAGATTCTGAAGCATATCAAGCTTGGAACGATCCATACCTGCAAGCTTCGGGTTGTTGCGCCAGTCATCATTCATGGGAATCCTCCTTCTCACCATCTGCAGGCTGGTTCATGAGCTGCAGCATCTGAACCATAGCCATCATATTTACCATCTGATCTAATTTATCCCTGCTGGGACCATAACAGAAGCTGCGGATATCATTGACGACATCCACCGGATTCTGGGCCGCATGCTCATGGCACACAGATCGCTGCCGGAACTTCTTTTGCTGAAAACAGAAACCGTATTGATAAATTCAACCGCTTTTTCATAGACTGAGAAAATCTGCTGTCCTTTTGGCGGAAGATAAGGAATGGCGGCTTTTATCATCTGTCCGCGGTCAGAACTGACCATCTGATCCAGTAAAGTCTGTGAAATCTGCTCTTCATTCATAATATCTGCTTCCATTTTATGTTTTTTATTAACAGAATATGACGGGGAGAAGGATTCTGACATATAATAAAGTAGAATTTAAGTAACTGTGAGACTGCTTTTACTGCACGCTGCCTCAAATTTTATGGAATTGCTGCAGGTATCATGCGTTTGCAGTTGCAAAAAAATGGAGAATCAGATATGGGATCAGAGTCAGAAGAAAAGAAAGAAATGCTTATTATAAATGGAAATGCTTTTTATGAGATAGATCTGGAGTGTGTGAAAAAGAAAAAACAATGTGCTCAGACAGTGCACCCGGAAAAGAAAACAGACAGGATCAATTCCCGGAATATGAAAGATAAGGATAATATCAGGCAGCATGAATAATAAGGACGAAATTATAATCCTGTAAAATATAAAGAGGCAGAGGGAAAGATCCCCCTGCCAACAGAAAATGATTGTCAGCAGCCACATCCACAGCCATTGTTTCCACATAACAGAAGCAGCACGATAATAATCCAGCAGTTGTCACCGTTGCCACATCCGCCGCAGCCATTGCTGCATCCGCAGTTATTGTTTCCGCACAGGCACAGAAGGATGATGATCCAGAGGATATTACAGCAGGAATTATTTCCGCCTGAAAGTCCCCATCCACTGTTACATCCACATCCGTTATTACATCCGCAGCCATTGTCGCATCCGCATCCGCTGTTATTAGCGCAGCCACATCCGCATCCTCCTCTGTCCTCACATCCGCAATTTGTAGCAGCTAAGTCGCTCATATTAAATCCTCCGTTTTTTTTCTTTACAATCCTATCATATGTGGAACCGCAAAAAGTGTTACAGTTTCATCATTGTTCATTATGTTCACAGTAACCAATAACCTTAAGTTCGATGCGAATTGTTGCTTTTCACAAGTTGACAATAATATATGAATCCGATATAATATACCACGTAACAAATCTGTAATGATTGAGAAAGAAATGCAACAATAACCCAATTAAAACGTAAAACAATACGTATAAAAAGAGAGGAAACGGAGAATAAGAATGAAGAAACATGGGAAACTATTGTTAAAGTATCTGCTCCTTTTTGTGATGACCGTTTTTGTAATGGGCTGTTTTAGTGTATCCGCGGCAACAAAAACAGGATTTGTCACTCAGAAGGGGAAAACCTATTACATAAACAAAGACGGTTCCAAACAGAAAGGCTGGCTGGAACTTAAGGGTAAGAAATATTACTTTGATAAGAAAACAGGAGTTCAGGTAAAAGGCTGGGTAAAAGACTCCAGCGGACAGGCGATCCGATACTTTACCAGAGGAGCCGGATATATGGTGACAGGATTTATCACTGATTCCAATGGAAATACCCGTCATTTTGATGAGACAACAGGCCTGCTGACAAGAGGCTGGCTCACAGATACAGATGAATATAAATATTATTTTTACAGTGGTTCCGGCGTTATGGCCAAAGGCTGGGTGGAGAACAAAAAAGAACAGAAACGCTATTTCAGTCAGGCCAATGGACGTATGTGTACAGGCTGGGTGAAGAGCAGTGCCGGAAATTACAGATACTTTAAGCCGTCAAATGGAATAATGTATACAGGTCTGGAGAAAATTGACTCAGACTATTACTATTTTTCAAAATCAACCGGTGTCCGTTATCAGAAAGGTTTCGGAACCGTAGGAAGTAAGAAATATTATTTCAACCCTTCAGATGGTAAGGCGAAGACAGGCTGGCTTGAGCTTGATGGAAAGAAATATTATTTTGATACATCAGGAGTGATGCTGGCAAATACCATCGCTTCCATTGACGGAACTACATACAGGTTTGATTCTGATGGTGCTGCAACAAAGACTTCCGATAATGATTACACAGTAGAGGGCAAATATGTCAAGGTCTTTGATGCGAAGAATAATAAATACTACTATATGGAAGAAGAGTTCCTGGAACATCCGGGAATTGCAGACGGAAAGGTGTCAGATCTGGATCTTCTGGCAGCAGTGTGTGATGCAGAAGCAGGAGATCAGGGAGTCGTGGGAATGGAGGCAGTTGCGCTTTGCGTATTAAACTGTACCATTGACCAGTATAAAGAATTTCCGTCACAGATCCGTTATGTGGTATATCAGGGAAAACCTACAGTATGCGGTTGCACAGACGGAGCACTTCTTAAAAGACTGAAAGGCCAGTTTGAGGACAGGACCAATGCCTATGCGGCAGCAAAGGCAGCCATGGAAGTGTTCAGTAACTATGTGAATCATGGCACAAAGAGAACACTCCCGGGATTTAAGACAAAGGATTTCAATTACAAATTCTTTATGACTCCGGCAGCATTTAAGGCACAGAACCTTAATTTCAGCAAGCTGGAATATGAACAGTACAAAGGACATGTATTCTTTGTGGACTGGATTTCAGGGTGAGTACATTAACGCTTTAAGTTGGTGAAATATGAAGAGGATTGCTATAAATTCCTTGACAAATAAATTTTGTATTTGTATACTTGCAGATATATGATATAAAAAAGCACAGATGGGAAAGAGTAACATAGGGAAAACACACAGAGAGCTGCCGGCAGGTGAGAGGCGCGTGGGGAACTTATGTGAATACCTCCCGGAGCTCTGCACCGAACACCTCAGAGATATTGTAAGGTAAGTAGGCTGCAGCGGAGTGGCGTCCGTTAACATGCTTAAGTAACAGAGAGAACCGTTGTTTATCATAACAATGGCATGGTTTGTTACTTATTGAGGCAGAGAATGCGAGTTTTCTGCGAATTTAGGTGGTATCGCGGGACCCGGTTCTCGTCCTAAATGGACAGGAACCGGGTTGTTTTATTTTATTACGAGGAGGAAACAAACAATGACAGTTTGGGACGAGCTGAAAGCCCGTGGTCTGATTGCCCAGGTAACAGACGAAGAAGAGATCAAAGAAATGGTAAATAATGGAAAAGCCACATTTTACATTGGCTTTGACCTACCGCAGACAGCCTTCACGTAGGACATTTCATGGCACTTTGCCTGATGAAACGTCTGCAGATGGCGGGAAATAAACCAATCGCATTATTAGGCGGCGGAACCGGTATGATCGGTGACCCGTCCGGAAGATCTGATATGCGTCAGATGATGACAGTGGAGACCATTCAGCACAACATCGACTGCTTCAAGAAACAGATGGAGCGTTTCATCGACTTCTCAGACGGCAAGGCATTAATGGTAAACAATGCAGACTGGTTGATGAATTTAAATTATGTAGAGGTACTTCGTGATGTTGGACCACATTTCTCTGTAAACCGTATGCTCTCTCACGAGTGCTACAAACAGCGTATGGAACGTGGACTTACATTCCTTGAGTTCAACTATATGATCATGCAGAGCTACGACTTCTACATGCTGTATCAGAAATACGGCTGCACCATGCAGTTCGGCGGTGATGACCAGTGGGCAAATATGCTTGGCGGTACAGAGCTGATCCGTCGTAAACTTGGCAAAGATGCCTATGCCATGACGATCACACTTCTTTTGAACTCCGAAGGTAAGAAAATGGGTAAAACACAGTCAGGTGCTGTATGGCTTGACCCGGAGAAGACTTCTCCTTTCGATTTCTACCAGTACTGGAGAAATGTGGATGATGCAGATGTTATCAAATGCATGCGTCTCCTTACCTTCCTTCCGTTAGAAGAGATCGACGAGATGGCGAAATGGGAAGGAAGCCAGTTAAACAAAGCAAAAGAAATCCTTGCATACGAGCTGACAAATCTGGTTCATGGCGAAGAGGAAGCAAAGAAAGCACAGGAAGGCGCAAGAGCACTTTTTGCAGGCGGCGCTGACACAGCACATATGCCGACAACTGAGCTTGCAGACGAAGACTTCTCAGAAGAAGGAACAATCGACCTGATCTCCATGCTTGTAAAAGCAGGAATGGTTCCAACACGTTCCGAGGGACGTCGTGCCATTGAACAGGGCGGTGTTTCCATTGACGGTGAGAAGATCACAGATGTGAAATACACAGTTGCCAAAGATGCACTTACAGGTGAAGGTGTAGTGCTGAAAAAAGGCAAAAAGAAATTCAATAAAGTTCTGGCAAAATAAAAAATTCATTATAGAAATATCGGCGGATACTGCTGAACCGGTGCCGCCGATTTCAGGAGGAAAAGATTATGAAGAAATACGGAGTAAACGAACTTCGTCAGATGTTCCTCGACTTCATGGAGAGCAAAGGACATCTGGTAATGAAAAGCTTTTCCCTGGTACCACAGGGAGATAAGAGTCTTCTGCTGATCAACGCAGGTATGGCTCCGCTGAAACCATATTTTACAGGTGCTGAAATCCCGCCAAGAACAAGAGTAAGTACCTGCCAGAAGTGTATCCGTACAGGTGATATCGAGAATGTAGGTAAAACTGCACGTCACGGTACATTCTTTGAGATGCTTGGTAACTTCTCCTTTGGTGACTACTTTAAGAAAGAAGCCATCCACTGGTCCTGGGAATTCCTCACAGAGGTAGTAGGACTGGATGCAAACCGTCTGTATCCTTCCGTATATCTGGAAGATGATGAAGCATTTGACATCTGGAACAAAGAAATCGGAATCCCGGCTGAAAGAATATTCCGTTTTGGAAAAGAAGATAACTTCTGGGAGCATGGCGCTGGCCCTTGCGGTCCATGTTCTGAAATCTACTATGACCGTGGAGAAAAATACGGATGCGGTAAACCTGGCTGTACAGTAGGCTGTGACTGCGACCGTTACATGGAAGTATGGAACAACGTATTTACCCAGTTTGAGAACGATGGAAACGGAAATTATACAACACTGAAACAGAAGAACATTGATACAGGTATGGGTCTGGAACGTCTGGCAGTTGTTGTGCAGGACGTAGATTCCATCTTCGATGTAGATACTATCTGCGCACTGCGTAACCTGGTATGTAAGATCTCCGGAAAAGAATACGAGAAGAATTATAATGATGACGTATCCATCCGTCTGATCACAGACCATATCCGTTCTGCAACATTTATGATCTCCGACGGTATCATGCCTACAAACGAAGGCCGCGGTTATGTACTCCGCCGTCTGATCCGTCGTGCAGCACGTCACGGACGTCTTCTTGGAATCGAAGGCACCTTCCTTGCAAAATTAAGTGAAGAAGTGATCAATGGTTCCAAAGCAGGATATCCGGAGCTGGAAGAGAAGAAAGAATTTATCTTTAAAGTTCTCACAAATGAAGAAAACCAGTTCAACAAGACCATTGACCAGGGTCTCCGTATCCTTGGAGAGATGGAAGATGAGATGAAAGCGGCAGGAGAGAAAACACTTTCCGGCGAAAATGCATTCAAATTATATGATACTTACGGATTCCCGATGGATCTTACAAAAGAGATCCTTGAGGAAAAAGGATATGATATTGACGAGGCAGGCTTCCAGAAATGTATGGAAGAGCAGAGAAACAAAGCCCGTTCTGCACGTGAAGTAACCAACTATATGGGTGCTGACGCAACTGTATATGATGATATTGATGTAAATGTTACAACAGAATTCGTAGGATACGATCATCTTACCTTTGATTCCAAAGTAACAGTCCTTACAACAGAGACAGAGATTGTAAACTCCCTGATGGAAGGACAGAAAGGAACTGTCTTTACAGAGCAGACTCCATTCTACGCAACTATGGGTGGACAGGTCGGAGACACAGGTGTGATTGAAACTGCAAACGGTAAGTTCGTAGTAGAAGACACCATCAAGCTTCGCGGCGGTAAATTCGGACATGTAGGTCATATGGAATCCGGTATGATCTCCACAGGCGAAACTGTTTCCCTGAAAGTGGATGAAGCTGCAAGAAGAGACACTGAGAAGAACCACAGTGCAACACATCTTCTTCAGAAAGCATTAAAGACAGTTCTTGGAAGTCATGTAGAACAGAAGGGTTCTCTTGTGACACCGGACAGACTGCGTTTTGACTTTGCACACTTCCAGTCCATGACAGCAGAAGAATTAGCAGCAGTGGAAGAAATTGTAAACAAAGAAATTCAGGCTGCACTTCCTGTTGTGACAGAGGTTATGAGCATTGAGGAAGCAAAGAAAGTGGGAGCAATGGCTTTATTCGGAGAGAAATACGGCGAAGAAGTTCGTGTGGTTTCCATGGGTGATTTCTCCAAAGAGCTTTGCGGAGGTACTCATGTTTCCAACACAGGTGTGATTACTACATTTAAAATCATTTCTGAAAGCGGTATTGCGGCAGGTGTACGCCGTATTGAAGCTCTTACCGGAGACGGAGTGTTTGCTTATTATAAAGAAATCGAGAAGAAACAGGCTGAAATTGCAGCGATGTTAAAAACTTCTCCCTCAGAAATCGAAGAAAAGATTGCACATCTTCAGGCAGAAGTGAAAGCGCTTCACAGTGAAAATGAGTCTCTGAAAGCAAAAATGGCACAGGAAGCAGTAGGCGATGTCTTAAATCAGGTACAGGATGTAAAAGGCGTGAAGCTTTTGGCAGTATCTCTTACCGATGTAGATATG